>Ga0214917_10001022_pt1 | contig 36686 bp, 30 predicted proteins | sample LL_1208_BB_MetaG_FD_177983 | JGI IMG/M metagenome (GOLD analysis project Ga0214917, IMG submission 177983) | Freshwater microbial communities from Lake Lanier, Atlanta, Georgia, United States - LL_1208_BB | ecosystem: Environmental > Aquatic > Freshwater > Lake | place: USA: Georgia | collected... | reverse complement strand
CGCCTCCCTGCTCGACCTGTGAGCGCCGGCTTCGGGGGCGGCACAAGTCTCGTCGCGGGACCTCGCAGACTCGGTCCAAATGCTCCTCGAGCTTGCACCGACCCCCTCGCCTTCCGGCTCAGGGCCTCGATACGACACCCTTCACGAGCGTGTCGCCGCCAGGGTGGCTGACGCTCTCCACGTCGAAACGCGGCGGCTCGTCGAACACCGGCAGCACCGCGGCCGCCGGATGCGACGCGTAGTCGCACGGCGCCGTGAACTGCCAGATCTCATCGACGAGTCCGGCCGCGAAAAACCCGCGGAGCACGCGCGGCCCTCCCTCCACCAGCAGGTTCGTGAGCCGGCGGTCGCCGAGGAGGCGGAGCAGTTCGCGAAGCCTCGCGGCTGGTGACGGCGACGCGGACTGCCAGACCTCGCAGCCGGCGGCCCGCAACGCGACGATGCGATCGGCCGGCGCCTCCGGCCCGACGGCGACCAGCAGCGGCGCCTCGCCGACCGACTGCACGAGCCGCGCCGAGCGTGGCAGCCGTGCCCGCGAGTCGAGCACGATCCGCAGCGGCACCCGCGGGCCGGGGGGCCGGGAAGTGAGCAGCGGGTCGTCGGCGAGCGCCGTGCCGATGCCGACGAGGATCGCGTCCATCCGGCCGCGGAGTTCGTGCACGAGGGCCAGCGACTCCGGGGACGAGATCCAACGGCCCGCGGCCGGCGGTGCGGCGGCGCGGCGGTCGCGGCTCATCGCCCACTTGGCGATCACCCAGGGGCGGCCGGCCGTGACCAGCATGCGAAACGCCGCGGTGAGCCGCAGAGCCTCGGCCTCCAGCAGGCCCGTTTCGACGGTGATGCCGGCCGCCCGCAGCGCTGCGATGCCGCCGCCGTTCACCGCCGGAAAAGGATCGCGCGCGGCGATCATCACGCGGCCGATTCCGGCGGCGATCACCGCCTCGGTGCAGGGGGGCGTCTTGCCGTGATGACAGCAGGGCTCGAGCGTCACGGAAAGCGTGGCCCCGCACGCCGCGGCACCCGCCGCAGCCAGGGCCACGACCTCGGCATGGGGTCCGCCGAAGCGTCGGTGCCAGCCCTCCGCGATGATCCGATCTCCGACGGCGACGACCGCACCGACCGGCGGATTCGGTTCGACGAAGCCCAACCCCCGTCGGGCCACGTCGATCGCCCGGCCCATCGCGGCCTCATCGAACGCCGACCACGACATGCGCACCAGCCCTAGGGCTTCGCCGGCAGGTCACGAATCACGTTGCGCCAGTGGGTGACGGCCGCGTCGCCCACGAAGGAGGTCTCGGCCACCGCGGCGCGGAAGCACTTGACCGCCTCGATCACGACGGCGACATGCTGCAACGCCTCTTTCGCCTGCTCGTTCTCGTCGTCCGCGGCAAGCTCCTCGTCGGGATCGACCTGGCCGCTCTCACGCTCCGATACGCAGGCATACCTGGCGGCGTAGGTGATCCATGGGGCCACCGCATCGACGAGACCCGCGAAGTCGAGCACCGCGGCTCCGGCGAGCGGCTCCTCGAACGTGGAGAGCCCCGAACCGGTTTCCAGCTTGGTGGCCACCAGCATCCGGGCCGCCTGGTTGGGAGCGAGCGAAAACACCGCCGCCTTCTCCCCGACGCCGATCGAGGGCCGGATCTGCTCGTCGACGCCCGACTCGGGGAGCGCGAACGACCAGACCGTCCCCCCCTCGGCCTTCGACTTTTCCGGATCGGGCACGCGGTAGCCGGCCGGCACCGCGTCGGGGTTGAGTTCACGGATCGCATCGACCAGTTCGTCCGCCAGGGCGAACAGATCGTTGAGACCTTCCCGAAACAGCTTGGCGTCGGCGAGCGGCAGGACGATCGCCGGCTCCACGAGCGGCAGCGGCTCCGCCGACGACGGCAGGTCGCGCTGCGGCTTCTTCGTCTTCGACTTGCCGTCGATCACGAGCCCGACCTGGCCGTCGGCGAGCGCGGGCAGGATCTTGTCCCGGATCGCGGTGACGAAGGTCTCGCCCAGCGGCAGGACGTGCTCGTCAAAGGCCTCGAACACCTCGGCGTCAACGTCGCTCCCGTCGGGCAGCCCCCAGTCGCGAAAGAAATCGATGCCGCCGCTCACGAACGCGACGAGGTCGTCGAACAGCGCCGGGTCCGCCTTCAGTCGCGAGACGAGCACGGCCAGCGGCGCACCACCGGCATGTTCCAGCAGGTCGAGCCGCTTCGTGCCGTCCACCCGCTGATTCCGCGACCAGTCCCAGGCGTAGCCTTCGTAGCCCTGTTCGCCGAGGAACGCGAACGACATCCAGGGGCCCGGCACCGGCAGCCGCGTGCCGTAGTTCGCGGCGGCTTCGCCGAGCCAGTCGCGGGCCGCCTCCGCGGCGGCGGCCGGATAGCCGGCGGCCTCGGCCGCATCGGGCAGCGACTCGAGCAGCGGATCGAAGTCGGCGGCGGCCGCGGTGATCGCGGCCGACAGTTCACCGCTGACGTAGTTGATGCCGGTGATCTTCCGGTCGGCATGGGCGAGCAACGGCTCGAAGGGCTTCTGGTCGAGCAGGCTGCCCCCGGCCGCCGGCTTGCCGGAGGCGATCGTGAGCTTCTGCAGATGGTCGGTGGAATCGCCCACCGAGAGGAGCACCCAGTCGCCGATCAGGCCGACGGCCACCACCAGGTCGAGCGACTCCAGCCGGTCGAACACCGCCTCGAGGCCCTCGACATCGCCGACCTCGTCGGCGAGCTGCTCCCGCAGATCGTTCCAGGGGAGCCGCGCGCCATCGAGCGAGAACGTCACGAACTCACCGTCGCCGATCTTCCTGCGGGCGAGCGAGTCGGCGAGATCGGGATTGGCCTGCACGACGAGCTTGGCGAGCACCTCCAGCCGCTTGAGCTGCGACACGCCGGCCTCGCGCTTGGTCGTCTTGAATCCCCACACGACGTCGGGCACGACGATCAGTTCGACGTTGTCCACGAGCGCCTCGGCCACGAGCCGTTTCTGCATCCGCTCGGGAGAGATCTGCTCGGCCGCATCGGACAGCCGCACCGGCACGATCCGGGCGGGCGGCCGCGGCGCGGCCGCGTCATCGTCGTCTTCGGGTTCCTCGATCTCCTCGACGTCCAGTTCGAGATCGATTCCGATGCCGTCACGCGTGAACAATCCGGCAGCCTGCTGGGCCTGCTGCAGCTTTCGCGCCAGGCGGATCAAGGGCACGCACGACGGTTCACCGTAGACGAACGTGTCGGTCGAGGCCATGTCGCGCAGCAGGTCGAGGGCCTGTTCGTTCTCGGGGAGCTGCATGAAGGTTTCGGCCATCGCCAGCGGGCTGCCCGGCATCGTCCGCTGTTCTTCGAACGAGTCGAGGGCCCGCTTCAGGCCCGGAAGCGCCCGGATCGACTTGTAGGCGTTGCTGGCGACGAGGGCGTCGAACTGCTGCCGCCCCCGCAACGTGGCGGAAAAGAACGCCGCGTCGGCGGGCGCGACCGTCACGCCGCTGCCGGCGAGCCCACCGGCATCGGCGGCCGTGGCCGCGGGGACGTCGAGGCACAGCGCGATCGCTGCGGCGCAGCACGCGGGGACCAGCAACCGAGACGATCGACTCGAGCACATCACAGGCATCCTCCATGAACCGCGGAATTGCGCCTCGCAGTGGGGCAATCAACGCCCACGAGATAGCATAGGCGAATTCGCCGCATCTGGAACCTCGGTTTTCGCGTGCCATGCTCATTGGATCCACACGGATTGCCGCCACCTTCGCGGAGGCCTTCGGCCTGCGTTTCGCGCGGCTCGTGATCACGGCCCATGACGACCACTGGCTCGACGCGGCGGTCGCCGCCACCTGCGGCTACGGTACGAGCGTGATCGGCTGCGATGCGGAGATCGGTGTCGAGGCGCGGATTCCGCGCGGCGAATCGCCCGACGGCCGGCCGGCCGCGGCCATCCTGGCGTTCGGGTTCGCGGCGGAGGGTGTCGCCAAGGCGGCGGCCAACCGCGTGGCCCAGTGCCTGCTCACCTGCCCGACGACGGCCGTCTTCGACGGCCTGCCCGCCGCACCGGACCGCATGCCCCTCGGCGGCCATGTGCGGTTCTTCGGCGACGGCTTTGAAAAGAGCAAGGTGCTCGATGGCCGCCGGTTCTGGCGGGTGCCGGTGATGGATGGCGAATTCCTGGTCGAGGAAACGATGGGGATCGCCAAGGGCGTCGGCGGGGGCAACTTCATCCTCCAGGGCGTGTCGCTCGACGCGGCGCTGGCGGCCGCCCGCCGCGCGGTCACTGCGATCGCGGCCGTCCCGGGCACGATCACGCCGTTCCCGGGGGGAGTCGTGCGGTCGGGCAGCAAGGTCGGGTCGCGGTACGAGCGGCTGCGGGCCTCGACGAACGAGGCCTTCTCTCCGGCGCTCGTGGGCCGCGTGACGTCGGAACTCGCCCCCGGGGTCGCCTGTGCCCTCGAGATCGTGATCGACGGCATCGATCGTGAGGCGGTGGCCGCGGCCATGGCCGTGGGGATCCGGGCCGCCGCCGGCCCCGAGATCCCGGCCATCTCGGCCGGTAACTACGGGGGCAAGCTGGGCAAACATCATTTCCATCTCCACGAAGTTCTCCAGGTTGCGTAGGGTTCGCAGGGCCGCTGCCGCTCGCGGCCCGATCCTCCGGTGGCGACGGGTTCCGGATGTCCGCCGACTGGCCTTTCTCCCGGCTCCCTGAACCTGCTATTTCCCCGCCGATGGCCGGCGGCCGAGGCAGGCTGCGGGCGTGCGCGCGAGGGTCAGGCCATGTCGGATGCAGCCATGTCGGATGCAATGGACGAGCAGGGGCGACGGCGGTCTCGGCAGGAGTTCGTCGTGCCCCCGCCACAGTCGCGAGTTCCCGTGGCGGTCGGCGCCGTCGCCTGCGGCTGTCTCGGGTTCGCGCTGGTGTGGGTGCTGGGAATCGGACGGCGGGCGGCCGACGGAGTGCCAGTCGAGCCGGCGCGTCAGGCCGACGGCGATGCGAGCGCGTCGCCCCGCGACACCGCCGCCGACCGGCCGCTGGGCGAGACCCGCGAACCGCAGCTCTTTCAGGGGGCCGACGCCACCGAGATGCGGCCCGCCCGCCGGCCGCGGGATGCAGACGCCGAGCCCGCGGCCCAGAGCGTGCAGCCGACATCCCTCGACACGGCCGACCCGGCGCTGCAAGCCGCTGCCGAGCCGCGGCGGTTCTCCCGGTTCTCCTCGGCCGATCTGCCCCCCGGCGAGGAACCGTCCGCCGCTGAAACCACGACCCCGCAACCGCCCGCCGACACACCGGCACCCGAGACGACGGACGGATCGCTCCATCCGCCGCAACGGGGTCGCGTGGCCCGGGTGAGTTCGAGCGAGCCCGAGACCGCGGCCCCCGCGCCTCCCACCACGGCGGCCGCTGCGGCCTCCGATGTGGCGGTGGATCTGCAGCCGCTGCCCGATGCCGAGGCGCCGCCGGCCGGGGCGACACCTGCGGACGAGCCGGCCGCGAGCCCGGAGCCCGAGTCGCCGTCCGATCCAGATGCCTCCCCCGGCGATGCCCCCGCGGCTGCCGCCACGCCCGCTTCCGAACCGCCGGCCAGCCCCCCCGCCTTCGCGGCCGCGCCCGCGATCGCGCCGCCGCCGGCCGCCCCCCCGGCTCCGCGATTCGCGCCGCAGTCCGCTCCGCAGTTCGTGCCCCCGTTCGCGGCTCCGCCCGCGCCGCAGCGGCCCCCGGCCGCCGTGGCCTCGCCGTTCGCGGCCGCTCCGGCGCTCGTGCCCGGCGCCGATGCCGGCCCGCAGGCGTCGTTCGGCGCGGCCGGCCAGCCACCGCAGGCACCCGCGGGGGGTGACGGCCAGGGGCGGCCGGGACCGTTTCAGTTGGAAGGTGTGCAGTCGCCGCAACTGGCCGTCGAAAAGCGTGGGCCGCGCGAGATTCAAGTGGGCAAGCCGGCCCGCTACGAGGTGCTCGTGCGGAACGTCGGCAGCGCGATCGCCAACGACGTGCTGCTCCGCGACGCGATCCCGTTCGGCACCACGCTGATCACGACCACGCCCCCGGCCAGTCCGGCCAACGCGGCCGGCGGCGCCGATCCGGGTGATCTCGTGTGGTCGCTCGGCCAGCTGCCGCCGGGGGGCCAGGCCCGCGTGGTGATCGAACTGATGCCGCAGACCGAGGGGGAGATCGGGAGCGTGGCCAGCGTGAGCTTCCGGGCCGAAGCCTCGGTGCGGTCGCGGGCCACGAAGCCGGCGGTCGCGATCGCCTGCTCCGAGCCGCAGCCCACGCTCATCGGCCGCGACGCCGGGATCACCATCACGGTCAGCAACCCCGGCACCGGCATCGCCACCGGCGTGGTGCTCGAGGGCTTCCTGCCCGAGAACGTGTCGCACCGCTCCGGCCGCGAACTGGAGTTCGACATCGGCCAGCTCAAGCCCGGCGAGGCACGGACGATCGAGCTGGTGCTCGGCACCCGTGGCCCCGGTGTGCATCAGGCGCGGTTCGCCGTGCGGGCCGACGGCGGCCTGCTCGCGGAACAGGGCGTGAAACTCGAGGTCACCGCCCCGACGCTCGAACTGGCCATCGACATGCCGCTGCGGCGGTTCCTGCAGCGGCCGGCCACCTGTGAGATCGCGATGGTCAATGCGGGCACGGCGACGGCGCGGTCGATCGAGCTGGCCGCCCAGCTGCCGCCGGGTGTGCGGTTCGTGCGGGCCAACAACGCCGGCTGGCACGATGAGCGGACACACCGCGTGCTCTGGAACCTGGAGGAGCTGCCGCCGGGCGAGACCGGCGCCGTCGAGGTGGTCGTGATGCCGGTGGAACTCGGGCCACAAAAGATCGTGGCCGCAGCCCGCAGCGCAGACGGCCTCGCCGATCAGGTCACGCACGTCTGCGAGGTGGAGGGACTGGCAGCACTCTTCTTCGAGGTCACCGACAGCGAGGATCCGATCGAGGTCGATGGCGTGACCGAGTACGTCGTCCGCGTCGGCAACCAGGGCACGAAGCCGGCCACCGGCGTGCGGCTCTCCGCCACGCTGCTCGGCGATCTCGAGCCGGTCGAGGCCCGTGGGCCGGCGGGGCATCGGATGGACAATCTCACCGTGTCGTTCGAGCCCCTGGCCAAGCTCGCGCCCGCCGAGGAGGCGATCTTTCGCGTGCGGGCGAAGGGCCGCACCGCCGGCGACCAGAGGGTGCAGGTGCAGCTCACGAGCGAAGACCACCCCGCCCCGATCACGAAGGAAGAAGTGACCCGCGTGTACGACGACCGCTGACGGTCCGGCGGCCCGCGGCCGAGTCTGCCTGGAGGACGAGACGGCGTGACGGCAGCGGCTGGCGACGGCGGGCTCGCCGCACTGAGCGATGACGACCTCGCCGCGCAGGCGGCCCGCGAGGGCTCGGACGGCGTCGCCTTCACGGCGCTCATGGATCGGTTTCGCGACCGCGTCTGGCGGGTCTGCTGGCGGCTGATGGGGACCCGGCATGACGCGGAGGATGCCGCCCAGGAGGTGTTCGTGCGGTTGTTTTTCGAGCGGGGCAGGTTCGCCGGCCGCAGCCGCTACTCGACCTGGTTGCATGGGGTCGCCATCCGCACCTGCCTCGGCATGCGGCGGTCGCGATCCCGCCGGCGTCGCCGCGAGGTGGCGGGATCTGCAGCCGGCGACGACGGCCTGGACCGGATCGAGGCGCAGGCCGACGCGCGGCCGGGGCAGGCCGCCGCGGTCGATGCGGCCGACGCCGCCCACAAGCTGCTGGCGGGGCTCGACGAGGACGACCGGGCGCTCGTGCTGATGAAGTTTGCGGAGAACCACGATTACGAGGCGCTCGCCGAGATGTTCGATTCCACCCCCGGCGCCCTGCGGATGCGGATCAGCCGGATCCGCGAGAAGCTCGCAGGGAAGGGGTAGGACGGTCCGGGCACCGCACGAGACCGGCTCCGGGGGCACGAAAAAAATGTGCGTGACGCGGAGGCCGCGGGCGGCAACTCATCTGGTGTCGACCGGGGTGCGGCCGCGTGGCCGCCCGGGCGAGGCGAGGGTGAAACGACACGGCATGGACCTGCTCGAACACCTGGCCGACGTGGAGGTGCCGCCGACGCCGGCGGCACCGGTCTTCACCGACGGCGTGCGGCGGAAGCTGCACCCGCGGCTGCTGGCCCTGCACGTGGCCGAGTTCGGGCTGGGCGCGACCGTGTGGGCGGCGAGGCACATGCTCGTGGCATTGGTGGCGGCGATCGTGTTTTCGTTGACAGGTGCGTGGCCACGAGGGCCGCGCCGCACAGGAGGAGAAGGCAATGGCTGATTTCGTGGTGCTCGGCCAGACGGCGGCCGAAACGGCTCGGGAGACGGTGAACGTGTCGAAGCAGGCGCTCGTGGACAGCTTCACCCAGGCATGGAGCCAGGTGATCCTGCTCGCGCCGAAGATGGTGGCGATGGTGGCGGTGCTCGTGGTCGGCTACGTGCTGGCCCGCTGGGTGGGCGGCCTGATCACGGTGGTCAGCGGGACGATCGGCCTGCAGACGGCGGCCGAGCGGAGCGGCCTGGCCAAGAGCATGCACGACGTGGGCATCAGGCGGCCGGTGCCGGCGATCGTCGGCGGCATCGTGTTTTGGCTGCTGATGTGCGTGTTCGTGATGGCGGCGTTCAACATCCTCGGACTGGAGAGCGTGTCCAACGCCATGGGGGAGGTGGTGAACTACATCCCGCGGCTGCTCGTGGCGACCGTGGTGGTGGTGGTGGGGCTCCTCGCGGCGACGTTCCTCCGCGGCGTGGTGGCGACCAGCGCCGACCGCGTCGGGCTGTCGTATGCCGAGTACCTCGCCGGTGGCTGCTATTGGGTGCTCTCGCTGCTCACGTTCATCGCGGCGTTCAACCAGCTCGGCATCCAGTTCGCCCTGCTCGAGAAGCTGATCCTGATCGGCTCGGCCGGCCTCTCGGCCGGCTTCGCCCTCGCCTTCGGGCTCGGCGGCCGCGACGTGATGAGCGGCATCCTCGCGGGCTACTACGTTCGCCAGCGTCTCCAGGCGGGAGATACGGTCAGCGTGGCGGGCTTCGAAGGCACGGTTCGCGAGGTGGGACCGGTGGCCACGATCATCGAGACCCGTGACAACGGCCTCGTGTCGCGGCACTCGGTGCCGAACGCGAAGATGCTTCAGGAGGCGGTGCGGTAACCCGAGCCGCCGCCGGCTGATCACTGTCGGACGAGAATGCGGGAGCCGGGGCCGAGAATGTCGACGAGTTCGGCGAGGTCGCGGGGGGAGACCACGAGGCTCGACGCCGGGGAGGCGTCCGTCACCGCGGCCGGGTCGTCGGCCGCCTCGATCATGAGACCGTCCGTCAAGGCGATCGTCGGCCGCGCCGTGGCCGGGCCGCCGGGCAGGGCGTTGGGATCGACGCGATTGATGGCCGCCACGGGGATCGAGCCCCCCACACGCTCGAGATACTGCCTGCCCACTACCACGTGGAAGCTGCCGGCGTAGGTGCCGTGCAGCTGCAGGCTGAGGCGGCGGCGCGACACGCTCACCACCGCATCGAAGGGGCCGCGGACGAGCTTCAGCCGCTCGCCCGGAAGGAGCTGCCTCGGATCGGCCACGCCATTGATCTTCGCGAGCAGCTGCCACGAAACGCCGAGCGGCACCGCGATGGTCTCGAGCGTCTCCCCGGCCGCGACGACGTGGGGCGGGAGCAGCAGGTCGTCCTGCGAGTAGATGACCGTCCCCGCAAGCCGGCCGAGCAGGTCCTCGAGCCGCTGGCTTTCTTCGAGGCCGAGCGACGGATCGTCATACCACACGGAGAGGCCGGTGAGCGCCTCCGCATAGCGGCCCGCGGCGAGCTTGTCGTGGGCGTCGGCCCAGGCCGACGCGAACGCCGCCGACGAGGGCGCGGCCGCCGACGAGGGCGCGGCGGCGGATGCGGCCGCGGCGGCGGATGCGGGGGGCGTCACGATCGCGGCTGCCGGCGGCGCCGGCAGCGGGGTGTCGGGCATCGCGGCGGGCAACTGCGGCGTGGGCAGCGACGCGAGTCTGTCCGGGCGGGCCGTGGCATCGGGAGGCGTGGCGGCCACGGGCTCGGCGACCGGCGGGGGCGCCGACTCGGCGGTGAGATACGTCGGCGACTGGTCGGGCTGGGGGGGCGGTGTCACGGCCGGTACCGCCGCGACCGGAGCCGGCTGGGCCACCGGAGTGGGCAGGGCCATCTCGGCAACGGCGGCCGGTGGGGTCGCTGCCGGCGCAGCCGCGGTCGGCGCCGGCAGCTGAACCGCGGGCGGGGCGAACGCCGGCGCGTCACCGGCCACGGCCGCCGGTTCCGGCGGTGCCGGTCCCTTCTGCACCACGGAATAGGCGCCGTAGAGGATCGTGCCGAAGAGTCCAAGCACGAGCAACGGCTTGAGAGCTTCCATGGAGTCGTCCCGATCGCGGCGGGGTTTGCTGTTCGTTGGGCGGGCCATGCAGCGCCTCGTGGGCGGAGGAAGTGAGCCTGATCGGGCGGGATCGTAGGGAAGCGACCGCGTTCGTCGCCAGACGGCTTCCCCGGGCGAAAAGCCCGGTGCTCAGCCCCGCCCCCGTCGCCGCAGCCTGCCCGGACGCCGTATCATGAGCCGTCGAATCGGCGGGAGTGCCACCATGCGATCAGGAGATGTCGATACCGGCCGGGTGCGCGACGTCGTGGCGGTCGTGCTGGCCGGCGGCAAAGGGGCCCGGCTCGAGCCGCTCACCCGCGACCGCGCCAAGCCGGCCGTGCCGTTCGGCGGCAGCTACCGGATCGTCGATTTTGCCCTCTCGAACTGCCTCAACAGCGGCCTGCGGCGGGTGCTCATGCTCACGCAGTACAAGGCCAGCAGTCTCGATCGGCATCTCAACCTCGGCTGGCACCGGTTCTTCTGTCGCGACCTGGGGGAGTTCCTCGACGTGCTGCCGCCCCAGCAGCGGGTGGACGATCACTGGTATCTCGGCACGGCCGATGCCGTGTACCAGAACATCTACTCGCTGGAGATGGCCGCGCCCCGGCTCGTCGTGGTGCTCGCCGGCGACCACATCTACAAGATGAACTACCAGTCGCTGATCACCGCCCACGAGGAGAACGGCGCCGACGTGACGATCGGCGCACTCCCCGTGCCCGTGGCCGAGGCGGGCGAGTTCGGCACGATGGAGGTGGACGGCTGCGGGCGGGTGCGGGCGTTTCGGGAAAAGGTCGGCAATCCCCCGGCTCTCCCCGACATGCCGGGCATGACGCTCGCCTCGATGGGCATCTACTGCTTCTCCGCCGACTTCCTTCTCGAACGCCTGCGACTCGACGCCGACGACGGCGGCAGCCGGCATGACTTCGGCCACGACATCCTGCCGAAGGCGATCCAGACACACGGCGTGCAGGCGTTTCCATTTCGCGACGAGAATCGCAAGCGCGACGCCTACTGGCGCGACGTGGGCACGATCGACTCCTATCACGAGGCCAACATGGATCTCGTCGCGGTCGATCCGCAGCTCAACCTCTACGACGAGCAGTGGCCGATCCGGACGCACCACCCGGCCTATCCTCCACCGAAGTTCGTGTTCGCCGGAGAGGGGCCCGCCGCCCGCCGCGGTGAGGCGACCGACAGCCTCGTCTGTCCGGGCGCGATCGTGTCGGGGGGACGGGTGCACCGGTCGATCATCGGTCCGGGCGTCCGCGTCAACAGCTTCGCCCGGGTGGAGGAGAGCATCGTGTTCGAGGGGGTCGACATCGGCCGCCATGCGGTCGTGCGTCGCGCCATCATCGACAAGGGCGTGCGGGTGCCGGCCGGGGTTTCCATCGGCGTCGATCCGGTGCAGGATATGGCCTGCGGGCTGGCCATCTCACCCGCGGGCGTCACGGTGGTGCCCAAGGGCCATGCCTTCTCCGCGGACGCCCATCCCGTCGGCCGCGGCCGGTCGGCCGCGGTTTCTTGAGTTCGAATGACCCGGAGTTCGGATCGGCTGGAGTTCGGAACACCCGCATGCCCCTCCGCAATCTGTTCGTGCTGATCGCCGGCCTGCTCGCCGGAGTGGCCGTGTGGACGGCACGGCACCGCGACCTGCCCGGCAGTCGGTTCAACGAGGCGGTCTCGATCATCACCCGGTCGGCACTCGAGCCGGTGGCCGAGCGGCGGCTGTTCGAGGCCGCGGTCGCGGCCGCGGTCGGAGAACTCGACGAACACTCGGCCTACATTCCCCCCGCCGAGCAGGACGGCTTCGCCGCGGTGCTCGATCAACAGTTCGGCGGCGTCGGCCTCGAGTTGGTGCACGACGAGACCACGGGCGATCTGGTCGTCTCGGCGCCGGTGGTGTCGGGGCCGGCGTGGCAGGCCGGCATCGTGGCCGGCGATCGCATCGTCGCCGTCGACGGCGTGCCGGCCCGTGGCGTGCCGCTCGCCCGGGCCGTCGGCCTGCTGCGTGGTCCCGTCGGCACGCCCGTCACGCTGCGAATCGCCCCTCCTCGGGGCACGTATGATCCGACGGTGCCGGAGGAATCCGACACCGCCACGCGCGACGTGCGGCTGGAGCGGGCGCTGGTGACGACCGAGACCGTGCTCGGCGATCGTCGTCGACCCGACGGCACGTGGAGCTTTCGGATCGACGACGAGCCGGCCGTGGCGTTGTTGCGAATCACGGGCTTCGGCGAACGCACGGCGGCCGAACTCGACGCGGCCGTTGCGAGCCTGGGGACGGAGCCCCCGCTCCGCGGGATCGTGCTCGACCTGCGCGGCAATCCGGGTGGGCTCCTCTCCGCGGCGGTGGCGGTCTGCGACCGGTTTGTGGAGAGCGGCGTGATCGTGGCCACCCGCGGCCGGCGGGGGGCCACGGGCGAGCCGCCGCTCGAGCCACGCGAGGCGACGCCGGGAGCGGTGCATGCCGACGTGCCCATGGCCGTGCTCATCGACGGTCTCACGGCGAGCGCCGCCGAGATCGTGGCGGCCTGCCTGCAGGATCACGGTCGGGCCACGGTCGTCGGGAGCCGCACGTTCGGCAAGGGCACCGTGCAGTCGGTGGTGCCGCTCGGCGCCGGCGACGGCCTGCTCAAGCTCACGACCGCCGAATACGTGCGTCCGCGCGGCACCGGCATCGACCGTCGGCCCGCCGACCGGGATGACGCCGGCTGGGGCGTGGTGCCCGATCGCGGTGCCGAGATCGCCCCCCCGGCCGCGAACCTCGACCGCCTGCGGCGCTGGCGGCGGCAACGGGATGCAGTGGGCGTTCCCGGTCGGCCGGCAGCCACGGCGGCGGCCCCGGCCAGCCGGGCGATCGACGAGGTGCTCGCCGTCGCGCTCGACTCGCTCGCCCGGGCCTCAGCCGCCCCGGCGCAGTTCGGCGGCCAGGAAGAAACTGCCGGCGATGCAGACGGCGCCGCGGCGGCCGGCGAGTGACTTCGCGCGGCGGACCGCGGCGGCGGGTGTCGCCGAGGTGAGCGGCTGCGGCAGGCCGGCCGCCCGGGCCGCGGCCTGCAGTCTCTCGAGCGTCGCCCCCCGCCGGTTCGCGGCATACCGCGTGAGGACGACGTGGTCGAAGCGGCCGGTCGCGAGGGCGAGCATCTCCTCGATCTGCTTGTCGTTGCTCGCGGCGAACACGAGCACCCGCGGCCGCCGCGTCGCGAGCGCCGGGGCGAGCGTGTCGAGCAGCGACTCCATCGAGGCGACGTTGTGGGCCGCATCGACCACGACGAGTGGTGAACTGGAGAGCCGCTCGATCCGGGCCGGCAGCCGGGCCGTGGCCAGCCCACGAGTGATCGCCGCTTCGGGTACGCGGATGCCGAGCGCGTCGAGGCGTCGTGCGGCCATCACGGCGACCGCCGCGTTCTCCGCCTGGTGCCGGCCGGGCATCGCATGCCGATACCGGCGCGGCCTGTCACGGCCGCCATGCATCGTCACCTCGACCTCGCCGCCCGCGAGCGGATCGCCGCCGTCAGACTCGACGACCGTGGCTTCGAAGTCGCGGCCGAGCTGCGCGAGGGGCGCCCGCCGCAGCCGGGCGGTGGCGGCGATCACACTCCGGGCGTCCGGGTGCAGCGCGCCGGAGACCACCGGCGTGCCGGGCTTGATGATGCCCGCTTTTTCCCGCGCGATGCGGCCGATCGTCGGCCCCAGGATCGCCATGTGGTCGAGGCTGATGCTCGTGATCACGGAGAGGACGGTATTGGCGACGTTCGTCGCATCGAGTCGGCCACCGAGCCCCGTCTCCAGCACGGCGACGTCGATGCCGACACGGGCGAAGTGGACGAACGCGGCGGCCGTCACCACCTCGAACCAGGTGGGCCGTCGGCCGCCCCGCCGTGCCGCCGCGCGGTCGAGCTGGTCCACGGCCGGAATCACGACCCGGAACGCCGCCACGAGGTCGGCCGCCGAGATCGGCCGTCCGTCCACGCAGATTCGCTCCCCGACCGAATGCACGTGGGGCGACATGTAGCGGCCGACGCGATGCCCCGATGCGGCGAGCACGTCGGCGATCATCGCGACGGTGGAGCCCTTGCCTTTCGTGCCCGCGACGTGCACGGCGGGATACCGCAGGTGCGGCATGTCGAGGGCGGCCAGCAGCCGCCGCATGCGGCCGAGTCCGAACATGCTCCGTCCGCTTCCGGCCTGCGGTGAGCGTTCGAAATCGACCCGCCCCTCGAGCCAGGCCAGCACGTCGGCCCGCGTCGAGACCGGCACGGCGGGTGCCGCGGCGGCTGACTTCTGGCGTCGTTGACCGGTTCGAAGTCGCCGCATGTTTCGCAGATTGCCAGGCTCGCCAGCAGGGAAACCGGCCGTTTCCCGAACGGCTTTCTCCCGGAGTGTAGCCTCGTGAAGGCATACCTGAGCGGGGAGGCGAGGGAGTCGGCGAACGCTCGAGCAGCATTGGGCCGCCGCGGCCCACAGCGCCGAGACTTTTGCCGCCCCCGAGCCGGCTCTCTCTTCGTGAAGCGGCCTTGACGGTCAGCGGCCGTTTCTCGACTGTCCCCGCATGTTCGCGGGCACACGTTCCACCGCTGCCACTTCCTGCCGCGCCGTCACCCGGTGCCTGGTCGCGGCGGCGGCCGCATCCCTTGCCGGCCTGCTCCATGCCCAGGAGGCCCTGCCCACCGTGGGCGAGCCGCCGCCGATGTACGTGGCCGAGCCGTTCGCCGGGCCCGGGCTCGCCGGCATGCCCGGCGTCGTGGTGCCCGAACCGTTGCCCGCCTGGCCGCGGTGGTTCGCCGGCGCGACCGGTCTCGTGATGACCCGCACGCTCTCCTCGGGCGCCGCCACGATGGAGCCGCTCGACGGGCGGCAGCTGTTCACGAGCGATGCCTCGGCCACCTGGTCGGGCGGCGTCGACTTCCATGTCGGCCGCTGGTTCGGTCCGCGGCAGCACCACGCCGTCGAGATGATCTATTGGGGGCTCTACAACGTCGGCTCCTCCGCGTCGCTCACGGCCGACCCGCCTGCGATCATGGCGATTCCCCAGGCGCCGGGCGTGACGGTGGGCGGCACGTCGGCCGGGGCCTGGCTTCAAGACGCCTCGGGGCAGTCGATCGGCCGCTCCGACGTGGTGAACGACATCGAGATCAACTGGGTCTATTCGCTGTGGGAGCGGCCCGAGTTCCTGCCCCGCGATCGCGCGGTGAGCCTGATGTGGCTGGCGGGCTTTCGCTTCTTCCAGGTGGGCGACACGCTCACGCTCGCCACGACGTCGGGCCAGCCCGACCTCGACAGCCTGCAACTCGGGGTGGCGACGAGCAACAGCATCTACGGCGCCCAGGTCGGGGCCAAGTTCGACTGGATGTTCATGCCGCGGGTGCGGCTGACCATCGTGCCGAAGTTCATGATCGGCGGCAACGCGATCACGAACACGACGTCGCTCGCCGATGCGACGTTCGCGGGAGGCGAGCCCGTGAACGTGCATTCCACGCTCGGCGTCTTTTCCTGGCTCGGCTCGGTCGACACGGGCGTCGCCTGGGACATCACCGATCGCTGGAGCCTGTCGATCGGCTACCGCGTGGTGGGCGTGGGCAACATCGCCCAGGCCGACGGCCAATGGCCCGCGGTGATCGATTCGCCGGGCTCGCTCGAGGGCATCGATGCAGGCTCGAACACGATCGTCCACGGTGGCTTCGCCGGCTTCGAGTCGCGATACTGATTGCACGCAAAGCCTCGGCGTCGTGCCGCGCTTTGCCGCGCCGACCTCCGTCGGTTCTCGAGGGGCCGCCATCCGGGCGGCCGGCCGTTCACGCAGAGGAACCCTGGCAATGATGCAACCCCAGCAAGCCTGTGATCTGACCGCCAAGAAGTGCGTGCCCTGCGAAGGGGGCGTGCCGAAATACTCCGCCGCCGCCGCCGAGGCCCAGGTGGCAGCCCTGCCGGGCTGGCGGCTGACGCACGACGCCACCCGGATCCGCCGCGACTGGCGAATGAAGAACTTTCGCGAGTGTGTGAAGTTCATGAACAACGTGGCGGCCCTCGCCGAACGGGAACAGCACCACCCCGACCTCCATCTCGAGGGCTACCGCAACGCCTGGGTCGAGATCTTCACCCACGCCATCGGCGGCCTCTCCGAAAACGACTTCATCCTCGCCGCGAAGATCGACGCGGTCGCGCCCATGACGCCGTGAGGGGCTGCCCATGCCCCGTCGCCGGCTCATGCCGCCGAGCGCAGGCAGGGAGGCGAGGGGGTCGGTGCAAGCTCGAGGAGCATTTGGACCGAGTCTTCGAGGTCCCGCGACGAGACTTGTACCGCCCCCGAGCCGGCGACACACCTTGTACGTTTGCGACCTCAGCGACCGGCCGGCGATGGGGCATGGGCAGCCTCGAACCCCAGCCACATGAGGTCCCCCCGCCGCCGAATGGATATCAGGCCCTGGTCAGCCGCCGCAGTAGTCGATGGCCCGGGCGATCTCGCTCTTGAGATCCTTGCGGGCCACGATGCGGTCGACGAAGCCGTGCTCCAGGAGGAACTCGCTCGTCTGGAAGCCCTTGGGCAGTTCAACGCGGATCGTGGCCTTGATCGTTCGCGGGCCGGCGAAGCCGATCAGGGCCCGCGGCTCGGCGAAGCAGAGGTCGCCGAGCGAGGCGAAGCTCGCGGCCACGCCCCCCATCGTCGGATTGGTGAGCACGGAGATGAAGAGGCCCCGGCCTGGGAGTAGCGGGCCAGGGCCGCCGACACCTTCGCCATCTGCATCAGCGAGAGGATGCCCTCGTGCATTCGGGCGCCGCCGCCGGAGGCGCTCACGATGATCAGCGGCAGCGTCTGGGCGGTGGCCCGCTCCACGAGCCGGGCGAGCCGCTCGCCCACCACGCTCCCCATGCTGCCCATGATGAATGACGAGTCGGTCACGCCGCAGGCCACGCGGCGGGCCCGGATCATGCCCGTGCCGGTGAGGGCGGCGTCGCGGAGGCCGGTCCGCTTCTGCTCCGCGACGATCCGGTCGGCGTAGGGCTTCTTGTCGCGGAAGCCGAGCGGGTCGGCGGGGGCGAGGTTCGCGTCCCATTCCTCGAACGTGCCGGCATCGAGCAACTGCTCGATCCGTTGCGCGGCTGAGACATACCAGTGGAAGCCGCACCGCGGGCAGACGTTGAGGAGTTCCTCCGCCTCCTTGCGGTAGATCGTGGCGCCGCACCCGTCGCACTTGAGCCAGAGCCCCTCGGGCACGCCCCGTTTGGCCCGCGGGCCCCGGGCCGCGAGCCGGCCGCGCGGATCGGCTCCTGGCGGGATCACGGGCCCGGCCGGAGCCGGACTGGCGACGGTGGTCTGCGGGCTGCCTTCCATGGTCGTTATCGGGTCGTCATCGCTGCCGGGGAAAGGGGCGCCGAACCTCGCGGTCGGCCGGGAACTCCTTCCGGCAGTGTAGTCGGGGGGGCGGGGGCGATGCTGCGCGAGTTGACTAAACCCTGTGGGCCGGCCGCCGCACCGGCTGCCACTGCGCGGCCAGCGGCAGTTCGACGGCGGCCGGGCCTGCCTGGTCGCAGTCCCAGAGGTCGCCCATCGATGCGCCCGACACGATCCAGCGGACCACCCGATCGAGCGGCTGCGGAACCACGACGGCCACGCGGCCGCGGGCATGCCGCCGCAGCACGAGTTCCAGCGCCTCCTCGACACGCAGGCAGGCATCTTCGAGCAGTTCACCCTCCGGCGGAGCCACCGCCCAGGGGTTGTCCTGCCACTGGCGGTACAGCCGCGGCTGTTTGCAGCGGATTTCGTCCACGAGCATGCCCTGCCACAGGCCCTGATCGAGATTCGAGAGCCGCGGCAGCGGCCGGGCCCGCAGCCCGCAGCGACGGGCGATCGGCAGGCTCGTCGCCCGGGCGGCGGCATCCGCCGCGACGTAGAGGGCGGCGGGGGGCTCCGCCGCAAGCAGCGCGGCGGCGGCTTCGGCGGCGGCCATGCCGGGGGCGGCGAGCGGCACGTCGAGCGTGCCCCGGATGCGGCCCTGAAGATCGTAGTCGGTCGGTCCCGAGCGGATGACGATCAGATGATCGGGCATGTGGGGTGGAACAACTCCAGGAGAGGCGGGATGGTGGGAGGGGGTGGGTGAGCGATCAGGCCGAGGTGCGGGCGATGGATTCGAGTTCGGAGATGGCCCGGCCATAGTCGGCGGCGCGGATGACGGCGCTGCCCGCGACGATCAGTTCCGCGCCGGCGGCCGCGACGGGGCCGACCGTGTCGGTGGAGATGCCGCCGTCCACGCCGAGGCGGAAGGTCGCTCCTCGGGCCGCCCGCAGGGCTGCGAGGCGGCCGAGCTTTTCGAGGGCCACGGGATTGAATCGCTGACCGCCATACCCGGGCTCGACGCTCATCACGAGCACGCCGTCGCAGACGTCGAGGTAGGGCTCGATCCGCGCCAGGGGCGTCTCGGGACTGAAGGCGAGGTGCGCCCGCGGACCGAGCGCGGCGATCGTTTCGAGGGCCCGCCGCGGGTCGGACAGCCCCTCGACGTGAACGGTCAGGATGTCGGCCCCCAATTTTGCATAGTCGGCCAGCGATCGCTCCGGCTCCTCGATCATGAGGTGGACCTCGATCGGCACCTTCGCCACCCGCCGCACGGCCTCGACCACGACCTGGCCGTAGGTGAGTTGGGGCACGAATCGGCCGTCCATGACGTCGAGATGGATGGCCCGGGCCCCGGCAGCCTCCAGTCGTTCGACCTCGCGGGCGAGATGGCCGAAGTCGCAGAGCAGCAGGGCGGGGAGCACCACGGGGCCGTGGGTGTCCAGGATCGTCGCCAACTGGTCGAGGGCCTGTCCTGCCGGATGGGTCACGTCCGCCGAGCTACCGATTCGCGTCAGGGCCACCGTGCCCTGGTTGCATGGGCGAGAGTCTACCACGTCCGCCGGCCAGTCGTCGTCCGGGGTCTGCCCCGCCGCTCACAAAAGCCTTACACTGCCCCGCTACACCCTGTGGTCACGGGGCCGTGCGGCCCCGGGTGCACGGCGGAAAACCCCAGATGGGAGCAGGTTTCATGCGGATGACGACGAGGCGGGTGGTGGCGGCGGTGGGCATTGCGGCCCTGATCGGCGTCGGCTCGATCGGCGGGGCGCAGGAGATCGACCCGGCCCTGGGCACGTACGAGCGGGCGGCCGGCGAAGTATCTGGCTCGCTCAAGTGCGTCGGCTCCGACACCATGAACAATCTCGTCGCCCTGTGGGCGGAAGGCTTCAAGAAGTTCTATCCGAGCGTGCGCGAGGCCGTCGAAGGCAAGGGCTCGGCTTCCGCGCCCCCGGCCCTCACCGAGGGCACCTGCACCTTCGGCCCGATGAGCCGCGACATGAAGCCCTCCGAGATCGACGCCTTCAAGGAGAGGCACGGCTATCCGCCGGTGATGGTGCCGGCGGCGATCGACATGCTCGCCGTGTTCGTGCACAAGGACAACCCGCTCGCCGGCCTCTCGCTCCAGCAGGTTGACGCCATTTTCTCGAAGAATCGCACCGGTGGTGCCAAGGACGAGATCCGCACCTGGGGCGACCTCGGCCTCGAGGGGGAATGGAAGGACAAGCCGATCAGCCTCTACGGCCGCAACGCCACGAGTGGCACCTACGGCTACTTCAAGGAGCACGCGCTCTTCAAGGGAGACTTCAAGCCGACCGTGAAGGAGCAGCCGGGCAGTTCGGCCGTCGTGCAGGCGGTCGCCAGCGATCGGTTCGCGATGGGCTACAGCGGCATCGGCTACCGCACCGCCGACGTGCGCGTCGTGCCGCTGGCGGCGAAGCACGGCGCAGCGTTCGTGGAGGCCGACCCGAAGTTCGCCTACTCCGGCGACTATCCGCTGTCGCGGTTCCTCTATCTCGGCGTGAACCACAAGCCGGGTACGGCGCTCGATCCGCTCCGGCGGGAGTTTCTGCGGTACGTCCTGAGCGCCAACGGTCAAGGGGACGTGAAGAAGGACGGCTACCTTCCCGTGACCGCCGCCGTCGCCAAGCGGGCCCTGGCGAGTGTCGGCATCGCCGCCGACTGAGGTCCGCGGCCGACGCCCCGCTGCCCGCCACCACCGCACCCACCACCAGCCTCACCACCAGCCTCACCACTCACTCGAGGGCGGCCCCTCCTCCCCGTCTGCGACCACGTCCACGGATGCCGTCCGGCATGCACGCCCAGAAATCGTTCACCGGTCGCGCCCGGCGGCGTGCCACCCGCCCGTGGGTGCGGGCGAGCGACACGCTGGCCAGACTGCTGATCACGTTCGGCGGCATCGGCACGATCGTGGCCGTGTTGCTCGTGGGGGTGTTCCTGCTGGCAGTGGCGCTGCCGCTGTTCCGGTCGGCGCAGGCGCGGCTCGACGGGGTGGTGCGGGTGTCCTTCGCCGCGGGGGGGCCGGCTGCCGTCAGGCTGGATGAGTCGGCCGCCGTGGCCCTGGTGGTCGATCTGCCGCGGGCGGCGGATGCGGGCGGCATGGCGCTCGTCTCCGTGGCCGAGGGGAAGGAACTGGCCCGTCGGTCATCGGCCGCAGCCGGGCTCACCGGCGCGACCGTGATCCGCCTCGTGCCCGGCGGGATTCTGGCCGCCGTCGGCTTCGCCGACGGCTCGGTGCGGACCGGTGAAATCGGGATCCGCTCCACGTTCATCGATCCCGCTGCGCTGGCGACCGGCGACGGCGAGCTGCGGCCGGGGGCCGCCGTCGCGACGGCCGACGGCATCGTCGCCCGGGCCGACAACGGCCGCTACACGAGGGTGGGCGTCGTGGCCGACCTCGCTCCGGCGACGCGGTCGCTCGAGGCGGCGATCACCGACATCGACGTCACGACGGCGGCCGGCGGGCCGCTCGTCGCCGCACTCGACGAGGCGGGGCGGGTGCGGGTCGAGTCGGTCACATCGCGACGCAACCTGCTGACGGACGAGGTCGTGACCTCCGCCGTCGGCTCGACGATCGAGCCCGTCGCGGGCTTCGCGCCGCGGTTCGTGCGGGTGTCGGAGCTGGGGGATCAGCTGTTTTTGTTCGCCGCCGACGGCGCCGCCCGACGGTACGTGATCCGTGACGTCGAGAGGCCCCGCGAAATGGAGGCCTTCGACGCGGCTCCCGGCGAGCCCGGGGTGACGCTGGTCGAGCGGCTCTTCGGCGGCTCGTCGTTCGCGGTCGCCGACACCGCCGGCAGCGTGCGGGTGTTCTTCACGGCCCGCATCGACGCGGCCGACGCCGCCGACGGCCTGGCCGTCGTGGCGGCCCACGAGTTCCCCCCGACCGGTCCCGTGACGGCCCTGGCCGCCTCGCCGCGGTCGCGGCTGTTCGCGAAAGCGACCGCCGACGGCGGCGTGCGACTGCTCCAGGCCACGCGGGCCGCGAGCGTGGTGGAACTGCCGGCGGCGGCACCGGCCGCCGCCGCGACGCGACTCTGCCTCTCGCCCCGAGAAAACCGGCTGCTGGGCGTCGGTCCCGCCGGCATGGCGTCATGGCGGATCGATGCCGGCTATCCGGAGGTGTCGCTCGCCACGCTCCTGCGCCCGGTGTGGTACGAGAATTATCCGCGGGCCGTGCATGCCTGGGAGACGACGGGACACGAGGCGTTCGAGCCCAAGTTCGGGTTCGTGCCGCTGGTGTTCGGCACGCTGAAGGCCACGCTGTATGCGATGGTGTTCGCCACGCCGATCGCGATTCTCGCCGCCATCTACGCGAGCCAGTTTCTCCACGCCCGGTGGCGGGCCCGCATCAAGCCGGCGATCGAGCTGATGGCCGGCCTGCCCAGCGTGGTGCTCGGCTTCGTCGCCGGGCTCGTGTTCGCGCCGCTGATCGAGGGGGCGGTGATGCAGGTGATCACGGGGCTGTTTACCGTGCCGCTCGCGTTGCTCTGCGGGGCGCTGCTCTGGCAGCTCATGCCGTCGGGGTCTCGCAGCCGGTTGGCGGCCTGGCGATTCCTGCCCGTCGCCTGCCTCGCGCTGCCGACCGGCGTGCTGGCCGCGCGGGGCGGCGCGCCGCTCGTCGAGCGGCTGCTGTTCGCGGGCGACTTTCGCGGCTGGCTCGACGGCCAGGGAGGCAGCGGGTTCGGCGGCTGGATGCTGGCGTTGCTGCCGCTCGCCGCCGTCGTGATGGCGGGGGTCACGGGGCGGTTCGTGCAGCCCTGGCTCCGTCGCGTGGGGGCCCGCTGGAGCGATCGACAGGCGGGCGTGGCCTCGCTCGCGGTGTTCGTCGCCGGCGCGGTTGCCGCCGTCACGCTTGCCGCCGCCGCCGGCGTGTTTCTCGACGCCCTGCGGATCGACACGCGGGGCGGCCTGTTCGGCACCTACGTGCAGCGGAACGCGCTCGTCGTCGGTCTCGGCATGAGCTTCGCGATCATTCCGCTCATCTTCACGATCGCCGACGACGCGCTGATGAGCGTGCCGGATCACCTGCGGAGCGCCTCGCTCGGCGCTGGGGCGACGCCGTGGCAGACCGCCGTGCGGGTGATCGTGCCGGCCGCGGCGAGCGGCCTCTTCTCGGCCGTCATGATCGGGCTCGGGCGGGCGGTGGGCGAAACGATGATCGTGCTCATGGCCGCGGGCAACACCCCGATCGTCGATTGGAATCTGTTCAACGGCTTCCAGACGCTGTCGGCGGCGATCGCGACCGAGCTGCCCGAGGCGGCCGGCGGCAGCGCCCATTACCGGGTGCTGTTCCTCGCGGCCCTGACGCTCTTCATCCTCACGTTCATCGTGAACACGGCGGCCGAGCTGGTGCGGCAGCGGTTTCGGAGGCGGGCACATGAGCTCTGATCGCCCCCGGCCCCGACGGCTTCGCAGCGGGTACACGAATCTGGCCGCCCACGGGGAGCCCTGGGTCTGGCTCACGGGAGGATCGCTCGCCCTCGCGTTGGCGATGATCATCGGCCTGCTGGCCTTCATCGCCGTCCGCGGCGCTGCGACCTTCTGGCCCGCGCCGCTCGAACTCGTGGAACTGACCGACGGCCGACGGGCCCTCGGCGAGGTCTCGGGCCGCGAGCTGGCGGCGGCGGCGGGCGAAGGCCGCGAGGCCCGGTCGGCGCGGCGGCTGATCCGCACGGCCAATTTCGAACTGGGCGGCACCCACTACGAGTGGTTCGACGAGTCCCGGATCGCCGCGTCGAGCCTGCCGGAGTGGGCGACGGCGGTGGAGCGGCTCGAAGGGGGACGATTTCACGGTTTCCCGAAGCGGCTGGTGCACGGCGACGACGTGGTGGCCGAAGGGCCGGCCGCGACCTGGGCCGCCTACGAGCGGGAACATCCTCCGGCTCGGCAGCGGCTGCGGCGGACGGTGCGGATCGACAAGGTGGACCGCGGCGAACTGCAGCGGGAACTCCGGGCGGCGCGGCTGGCGGTCGTGCAGGCGGGGCTCGATCACGGCGCCGACAGTCCGGCCTGCGAGCGGGCCCGAGCGGACGAGCGAGCGGTGATCGCCCGCGTCGAGGCGGAGACCGTGGCGCTCGACGATGCGGTCCGGAAGCTGCGGGCCGCCAACGAGGGCTGGCGGGTCGAATTCGAAACGGCGACGGGCGAGACGACGAGTCTGCCGCTCGACGGCATCGTGCGGGCCTGGCAGCCGAACCGGCTTTCGATCCTCGGCAAGCTCGGCGTGTATGGATCCCGCTGGGGTGAGTTTCTCGGCGACGACCCCCGCGAGGCCAACAGCGCCGGCGGCGTCTTCCCCGCGATCTGGGGCACCGTCGCGATGACGCTCATCATGGCCCTGCTCGTGGCCCCGTTCGGTGTGCTGGCCGCCCTGTACCTCCGCGAATACGCCTCCCGCGGGCCGATCACCGCGGCCGTGCGGGTGGCGATCAACAATCTCGCCGGCGTGCCGAGCATCGTCTACGGCGCCTTCGGCCTCGGCTTCTTCTGCTACGGCCTCGGCGCCGGCATCGACGAGCTCTTTTTCAAGGCCAGCCTCGTCGCCGACAGCCAGCCGACCTTCGGCACCGGCGGCCTCCTCTGGGCGTCGCTCACCCTCGCGCTCCTCACGCTTCCGGTGGTGATCGTGGCCACGGAAGAGGCGCTCTCCGCCGTGCCCAACTCGATGCGGGAAGGCTCCTACGCCTGCGGAGCCGGCAAGTGGCAGACCATCCAGCGGATCGTCCTCCCGCGGGCGCTGCCCGGCATCATGACCGGACTGATCCTGGCGATGGCCCGCGGCGCGGGCGAGGTGGCTCCGCTGATGCTCGTGGGCGTCAAGAAGCTGGCGCTCGAACTGCCCATCGACGGCACGTTTCCGTTCGTCCATCCCGAGCGGGAGTTCATGCATCTCGCCTACCTGATCTACGACGTCGGCTTCCAGAGTCCCAACAGCCAGGCGGCCCAGCCGATGGTGTTCACGATCACGTTCCTGCTCGTCGCGATCATCGCCCTGCTCAACGTGGCCGCCGTCTGGCTGCGGTCCCGGCTCCGCCGCCGCTACGTGGCCCAGCAATTCTAGATATGCGACGCGGTGCGCGTCGGTCCGGGGCCTCGGGCGGCCCCACACCGGCCGTCGCCTTTGGTAAGATTCCCCATCACCGCCGAAAGTGACGTGCCTCATGCAGACGCAGACCCAGCCCGCGCAACTCGCCGTGAATTCGCCCGTCGTGCCGACCGACCGCCTCGCCGTCGTGGCGGCCGGAGGGGAGGTCACGGCCGAGGTGCACGAGGCCGTGCTCCGCGAGACGCCGGTGCTCGAGATCGACCGGTTCAATCTCTGGTACGGGGCGAAGCAGGCGCTCCACAGGATCACGATGCCGGTGGCGCACGGGAAGGTGACGGCCCTCGTCGGGCCCAGCGGCTGCGGCAAGTCCACGCTCCTGCGGAGCGTGAACCGGCTCAACGACCTCGTGCAGAACGTGCGGATCACCGGCGACATGCGGCTCAACGGCGACTCGATCTACGACCCGCGGATGGACGTGATCGAGCTGCGGAAGCGGATGGGCATGGTGTTTCAGAAGCCGAATCCGTTTCCGATGAGCATCTACGAGAACGTCGTCTATTCGCTGCGGATCGACGGCGAGAATTCGCGGCCCGTCCTCGACGAGGTGTGCGAACTGAGCCTGCGGGGTGCCGCCCTGTGGGACGAGGTGAAGGATCGCCTCCACGACAGCGCCCTGGGGCTCTCCGGCGGCCAGCAGCAGCGGCTCTGCATCGCCCGGGCGATCGCCGCGGAGCCGGAGGTGCTGCTGCTCGACGAGCCCTGCTCCGCCCTCGACCCGATCGCCACCGGCAAGGTCGAGGACCTCATCCAGGAGCTGCGGGGCCGCTACTCCGTGCTCATCGTTACCCACAACATGCAGCAGGCGAGCCGCACGAGCGACTACACCGCCTTCATGTATCTGGGACGGCTGATCGAATACGGCCCGACCACGGAGATCTTCACCAAGCCGATCCTGCGGGAGACCGAGGCCTACGTCACGGGCCGGTTCGGCTGATCGACTCGAGGCTGCGACCACGCATGACCAGGCACATCGAGCGCCAGATCGACCAGCTCAAGGAGCGGATCCTGCGGGTGGGGACGCTCGTCGAGGAGGCGATCTCGAAGTCGATCACGGCCCTCATCAATCGCGACGCCCATCTCGCCCAGCGGGTGATGGCCAACGACGAGGAGATCGACCGCATGGAGGTCGAGGTGGAGGAGGAGTGCCTCAAGGTGCTCGCCCTCTATCAGCCCGTCGCGGCCGACCTGCGGTTCGTCGTGGCCGTGCTCAAGATCAACAACGACCTCGAGCGGATGGGGGACCTCGCCAAGAACATCGCCAAGCGGGTGTCGCAGCTCGCCGCCGGCAAGCCCTGCGTGCTGCCCCCCGAGATCCGCACCATGGCGATGAAGACCCAGGAGATGGTGAAACAGTGCCTCGACGCCGTCGTCAACGGCGATCCGACGCTCGCCCGGCAGGTGCGGGAGGAGGACGACGCGGTGGACCTCGACCGGCAGAAAATCCGGCGCCGCGTGCTCCAGGGCATCAAGGCGGATCCGGACGACGTGGAGAACCTCCTGCGAATCAATTCCGTGTCGAAGCACATCGAGCGGATGGCGGACATGGCGACGAACATCGCCGAGGACGTGATCTACATGGCGGAAGGGGAGATCGTCCGCCACCGCGCCAGCGACTGACGCGGATTCGACCTCCCGTGGTGGTCAGTGGGGTTGCCCCTGCCCCGGGGGCCGGACGCTCGCTTCGGCATCCTGCCTGCGCTCGCTCGGACCTGCCTGCGCTCCGGCATCCTGCCAGCGCTTGGCAGCTCACGCCGGCTCCCGGGGCAGGGGCAACCCCTCTGGTTTTTCTGGGGCAAGACTGCGATTCACGGCCGTCGCGCCCCCGTGGTAGCCTTTCCGCACTTCGCTGCGGGGTGCCGCGAGGACCGAGGGCTGGAGCATGGGCCACGTTGTCGGCATGATTCGAGAATTCGTGACCGGCGCGGTCGTGGCGGTTACCCTCGCCTGTGTGGCGGTTCCCTCCGTTGCCGTCGCGGAGGATGACGTGCTCGTCAACATCCGCGGCCCGCTCGTGGGCCGCGTGGGTGAGAAGGTGACGTTCGACGTCGAACTGGTGAACCGCTCCGGCCGCAATCTCGACAAGCTGCGGGTGATCGACTATTTCGACTCCGGCTTCCATCACGACGCCTCGAAGAGCCCGATCGAGCAGAAGGGAACGATCGATCTCGCCGCCGGCACGGCACGCCGGGTGACGCTCGAGTTCACGCTCGACGAGCCGGGGCGGCAGTGCCACCGGGTCGAGATCCTCGATCAGGCGCATCGCTTCGTGGGCGGGGCGACGGAGTGCGTGCAGGTGGCGGCCGCGGCCTCCGCGCCGGCCGTCGTCCAGCAGCCGGCCGCCGCGCCGCAGACGCCGGCCTTGACTCCGCCGCCCGTCGCGACCCCCGCACCGCAGCCTGCACCGGCGGTGGTCGCGCCCGCGATCGTCGCTCCGGCGCCGTTTCCCGCCGCGACGGCCAGCGTGACCCCGACCACGCCGCTCGCGCCGCCGCCGTCCGCCGCCGTCGCGCTCGATCTCGGCGGGCCGGTCGAGGCGGTGTCGGGAGGTGTGACGGAATACGTCGCCACGATTCGCAACACGGGCAATGCCGCCTCAGCGCCGATGACGCTCGACATCTCGTGGGACGACGGCCTCGTGCCGCTGGAGGCATCGGATGGCTACAGCATCTCGGGCTCCCGCGTGTCGTGGAACCTGCCGGCGATCGATGCGGGGGGGCAGTCCAAGCGGCAGATCAATCTGCGGGCCCAGTCCCCCCCGAACGTGTTTCGCGACTCGCCTCCCACGCGGGCCTGCGTCCGCGCGGAACTGAGCGGCCTGGGGGGAGGCGGTGTGGTGGGCGACCACGAATGCCTGCAGATCCGCGCGACGGCCGACCGTCCACGGCTGCGGACGCCGGGGGAGGCCGGCATTCGGCTCTCGCTCGCCGATCTCGACGACCCCGTCCGCGTCGGCGACGCCACCACGCTCGTGTGCACCGTCTTCAATGACGGTGCCACCGCCTCCGGTCCACTGAACCTCGCCGTCGATCTCCCGCGTGGCGCCCGGCTGGTGGGTGACGCCCGGGTGCGTGTGGACGACGGCCGGGTGCTCTTCGACGCGATCGACGTGCCGCCGGGACGTCAGCAGTCGTTCGAGATCACCTACAAGCTCCCCGATTCGGGCCGCGGCACCGCGTCGGCTACCGTCTCGGGTCCGACGCTCGACGGCCGGCTCGACCGCCAGTGCCAGACCGACTTCCTGCCGTAGTCCCTCTGTCCGTCCGCGGGCCGGCCTCCCATGGCGTGGGTTCGGGGCGAGCCCATGCCCCCGACTGGCGGTTCACCCCCGTTGGCGGAAGTTCGGGGCATGGGCAGCCCCTCGCGGCCGTCTGGTTGGCCGCGAGGTTTTCGCGACCCGCGTCACCCGCATTCTCGGCGCGGTGTCGCGTCGCCGCCGGCGGCGGTGGTCGATGCTCAGCGACGGGGGGGTCGGCATGCTGGTCGTTTCCGCGAATTGGATGTTCGGCGACGGCACGCTCTCGGCGGCCGCGGCGGCTCCGTACGCGAGCGTCTGGCTGCGGGCCGTGCATCGGGCGGCGGTGCGGGCCGGGTTTCGCCGTGACGGCAGCTACCGACCGCTGGACGATCTGCAGATCGTGCTGGCAGGCGACACGTTCGACTGCCTCACGACCACGGCGTGGACGGCCCACCTGCGGCCGTGGCACGACGGTCGTGCGGCCCGGGTGGCCCGGCGGGCGGTGCTCGTGGAGGCGATGCGGCGTGGCCGCCGCCTTCTCGCTCGGTTCAGTCGGTGGGCTCGGCATGGCCTGGCCGTGCCGACTGCCGATCGCCGCGGCCGACCGGTGCTGACGGCGACGACCCAGGTGCCGGTACGGGTCGCGTTGCTCGGCGGCGACCGCGACTCGTGGCTCGACGAGGCGAGCAGCGAGGCTGCGCGGTACGGGCTGTCGATCGGAACCGTCTGGTCCGACGACCGCACGACGGTTCGCCACGGCCTGGAGTCCGATCCGTGCGTGCTCCCCGGTGAGATCCGGCGATCCGGCGGCCGTGGCTGGCAGCCGACCATCGGCGAGAGCGTGGCCGTGGATCTCGTCGCCCGATTCATCACCGCCGCGTCCGCCACGCCCGCGGCACCGGCCTGTCGTCCGCTCGTCACGGCGTTGGCCGCCAGTGGCCCGCTCGAACTGCCGGCGGTGCTCGGCCGCTGGTCGGACTCGGCCCGTGGATCGGCGGCACCGGCCGATGACCACGTCGAGGCGGTCGTGACCCTGTGGCGGCGGAGCGTCGCTGCCTGGCATCGCGAGACCGTCCGCCGTCCGCCGGCGTCGCCGGCCGGTGTCGCCGTCTGCGACGCGCTCGCCGCTTCCTTCGATGCCGTGGGCCGAGGCCTCGGACCGCGCGTCGGTCTCGACGTCCGTGAGCTCCTGACGCCGCGGGTGTCCGTTCCGGCGGGCACCGCCACGGTATTGGGCCATGTGTCGGCCGATCGTGCCGCGGATCACGGCCCGGCCGGGGTGATTTGCCTGGGACCGACGAGGGCGTCAGGATGGAGCATCGGCCGCGGGACGCGGCTTCCGCCGACGGTCGTGCGCCGCGACCACGACTGGGAACGGCTGCACATACCGGGGCTGGACGGCGACGACGCCCCGTTGCCCGCGACCCGCTTCCGGCCGACGATCATCGATGCCGCCTGACGTGACGTGAAAGCCGGTTGTTCCATGACGCCCGAAGCAAGCGACCCGCCGTCGTCGGCGCTCGTCGAGATCCGCACGACCTGTGCGACCGAGGACGGGGCCGCGGCGCTCGCCGCGCGGCTCGTGCGCGAGCATCTGGCGGCCTGCGTGCAGATCGACGGTCCGGTGTGCAGCACGTACATCTGGAAAGGGCGGCCCGAGACGGCCACCGAGTGGCGGTGCACCTGCAAGACCACGGCGGCTCGATCGGCTGCGTGTGCGGCCGCGATCGCGGCGGGCCACGCCTACGAGACGCCCGAAATCATCGTCGCGCCGATCACGGCCTCGACCGCCTATGCGGCGTGGGTGGCCGCGAGCGTCGCCGCGGACGGCGGGCAGCCCGGGGCCGGCCGCGAATGACGAGCGAGCCGCTCTATGCCTTCGACATCACCCTGCACGCCCGGCCGGCGGAGACGGGGGAATCCGGCGTGCATGCCGACTCCTGGGGCGCATGGCCGACACTCGACGTGTCGCGCGACGCACTCGCGGTGCCGCTGCGGGTCGGTTTCGACACGGCCTTCGAGCGGCTCGCCGCGCTCGAGCGGATGTTCGCCGAGCCGGACGGTTCGTTCGTCTGGACGAGCCCGCGGGAGGGACTGGCCTGGCAGGTCGATGGCAATGCCTTCGAACGGGATGGCCGTGTGCTGCTCTGCGACCTGCGTGGCAGCTGCCCGCCCGTCGAGTTCGACCGCCTGCTCGCCGCCTTCGGCTGGCCGGAGGAGACCGTGATGATGCAACTCGTGCGGCCGGCCGTGTTTCTCAGCGAGGCGACGTTTCGGCGGCACGCCCTGCGGCGGGGAGAGGTCGGGGATGGGCAGACCCTGCGGCCGCGGTGAAGGTCGGGTCATGCCGATTCTGCCGGGACGAAGGGTGATGTGCAGCCGCCGCCGGGAGGGTGGCCGATAGCATGTCGGGGGACGTATCCATGAGGTGCCGCTGTATGGAGTCTGCGATGGCCGTCAGTGCCGCTCGTTCGTGGTCCGTGGTCGTCACGGCCGGCCGCTGTCTGCTCGCCGCGGGCCTGGTGTCGGCCGCCGTCGCCGCACGTGCGGACGAGATCGCCACGATCGACAGCCTGCCGCTCGCGGCGGCGTATGGCGGTGGCGTCCATGCCTATTTCGCGGGCGATTTCGCCCGCAGCCACGACGACCTCAGCTCGGCGATCCAGGGGGGGATCGACGATCCGCGGGCCTGGTATTTCCGCGGCCTGGCAGCCCTGCGGCTCGGCCGGATCGACGAGGCGGAGGCCGACTTCACCGAGGCGGCCGAGCGGGAGTCGCGGGCGGCGGGCACGTGGCCGGTGGCGCGATCGCTCGAACGCGTGCAGGGGTCGGAGCGGCTGCAACTGGAGCGGCATCGGATCCGGGCCCGCGTCGCCGCGCTGCAGCGGGACCGCGAGGCGGTGAAGCGTCGCTACTCGGGTGTCGAAGAGGCACGGCCCGAGCTGCTGCGACGCATCCGCCCGGTCGAGCGGCTGCCCCCGGCGAAGGAGAATCCGTTCGCGGATCGTTCGGGGCCGACGCCGGCCGAGAGCGAGCCCGCGGCCGCCGATCCGCTCGCCAGGCCCGCCGAGCCGGTCGAGCCTGCGGCGGAGGCGACGGAGCCCGCCGAGCCGGCTGCGGCTGCCGCCGAGAAAGAGGATCCGCTCGGTGCCGCGTCGGAGCCCGGGGCGGAGGAGAAGCCCGCCGCCGAGGCCGATCCCTTCGGCGCGGGTGGCGGCGCCCCGGCGACCGATCTGTAACGGCAGGCTGCCGTGCTGTCACGGCGGGCTGCCGTCGTTTCCCGGCCGCTCACCGGCGAGGTTTTCATTCACGGGGCGAGTCGCAGCGCGACGACCGCGAGCAGAACCCAGCCGGCGATGAGGAGCGTGCCGCCGATGGGCACGATCGCGCCGAGGATCTTGACGCCCGAGAGGCAGAGGGCGGCGAGGCAGCCGCTGAAGATGAGCGTGCCGCACACCAGGCAGATCGTGGCGGCGGTCAGCATGCCCCGGCAGCCCGCGGCCTGCGGTAAGGCGGCCACGAGACCGGTCGCCACGATGGCCACCGCGTGCACGAGCGAATAGCGGAAGGCCGTTTCCCAGTTGGCCGCCTGGCCGGCGGCCTCGAGAAAGGCTTTCAGGCCGTGCGCGCCGAAGGCACCGGCGGCGACCGACACGGCACCGAGCACCGCACCGGCGAGCATCGCGATGCGAGGGATCATGGCCGGGCTTCGCCGAGGAGCTTCTGCTCCTCCTCCTCCTGGATGATGATCCGCGGCGTGACCATCAGCATCAGGCTGTCGGTCGTGCGGCCGAGACCGACGTTCTTGAAGAGCCGGTTGACGTAGGGAATCTTCGACAGGATCGGCACTCCATACTCGTTGCGGCCCTCGCGCAGCCGCTTGATACCGCCGAGGAGCACGGTGCCGCCGTCGGGCACGCTCACGGTGGTGGTCACCGTCGTGAAGAGAAACTCCGGCTGTTGGATGGTGGTGCCGTTGCTCGCCAGTTCGAGCTCGTTCGTCTTCAGGGCCTTGTTGTCGGTGGCCAGGTCGAGGAGCCCGTTGTTGTTCTTCTCCTTGGCCTCCGACTTCTCGTCGCTGCTCTTCGCCCGCGAGGTCTTCGAACCCTCGAACTGGAACTCCTGCACCTGGCCGATCTGCGAGAAGAACGGCACGAGCGTGAGCCGCACGAACCGTCGATCATTGGAGACCACCGCCTGCACGTTGACGGCCGTGCCCTCGTTGAGCACCGTGATCACCGGCTGCTGGGCGGCGGCGAAGTCGCCGACGACCGGCACGACGGCCGTCACGAACGGCCGCTGCCGCGTGTCCGACACGAAGGCCTGCTGGCCGTTGAAGAGCGTCACTTTCGGAGACTGCATCACGTTCGACCGGGTGTTGCCCTGGGCCGCCTGGATCAGGAAGTAGGCCTCGATGTCCGAGAGGATCGCGAACCCGAAGTTGGCGGCCGAGGTGACGGGGTCGGGCAGGCCGGGCAGCTGGGGCACGGAGGCGGCGCCGAAGCTGTTCTGCCGGAACGGGATCGAGAAGAAGTTGCGCGGCGTGGTGCCGGGGGCCGCGTTGAGTCCGGTCTGGGCCGTATTGCCGAGCGCCTGCTGGGTCAGGGCCACGCCCGGATTGCCGGCATTGTCGAGACCGATCGTCTGCGACCGGCCGCCCGGCGAGGCCCGCAGCCCCGACGTGAACGGCGACGTGGAGCCGTTCGTCTGCGTCGGGATCGCCGTCATGTTGAGCGGCTCGTTGACGCTGCTCTGGATGTTGAAGTCGAAGTCCACGCCGATCCGCTCGAAGAACGTGTCGGCGAGCGTGATGAACCGGACCTCGATCGTCACCTGCAGGTCCTGGAGCCGCCGGAGCTGCTCGAGCAGTTCGGCGATCTCCTCGTGCACCTCCTGGGTCTGGCTGATGACGAGACTGAGATTCGTCGCGAACGGCTTGATCTGCCCGGCCCCACCCTGCGGCTCCCAGGTCTCGAACGCGACCGTGCTCTGGATCAGGTCCGTGAGCGAGCCGAAGTCGGCCTGGGCGCCGCCGGAGGCCGAGGGGCCGAAGGGAATCGAGGAAGACGAGCCCTGCGCGACGCTCCGGTTTTGAAACTGGGCCAGCGAGGCCGGGCTCACCTGCCCTTCGCCGGTCGAGGCGCCGGCCGCGTTGATGCCCGCGGGGGGCGGCCCCACCTCGACCGACAACGAGTTGCGGAGCGAGGCCTGCGAATAGCCGTCACGGAGGGCGCCGGCGATGCCGAGGCCGTCGGACGAGAAGTTCGGGATCGGCAGCACCAGGTCGGCCACCGGGTAGGTGACCGCATAGACGTCTCCCTTGACGAGCCGTGGACTGGTGATCTTGAGCACTTCGTCGCGGACGGCGTAGCCGAGGTGCAGCGGCTCCAGCAGCAGCTTGAGCGCGCTCTTGAGCGAGATCGGCTGATCGAGCGCGAGCGTGACGGGCGTGTCGCTGCGGACGGCCTCCTGCTCGAAGCCCACCATGTCGAGATGGATGCCCACGCCGGCCTGCTTGGCCAGGCCGTCGAGCACGGCGGACAGCGGCTTGTCGCGATAGTCGGGCTTCACCTTCATGTCGAGCTTGCGGTGGATCTCCAGCTCCGCCGGAGAAGCCTGCGACCGGCCCTCCGCCTGCAACTGGGCCCTGTTCTTCGTCAGATCCTTCCAGTCGCGGGTCGCCGGAAACTCGATCGGGCCGGCGAAAGGCGACGCCGACTTCTCGACGTCCTCGACCACGTCGAGGAAGCCGGATTGCTGGCTGCCGTCGATCGTCCGTTGGGTATCGATCCGGCGGATCATGCGGCTCTGTGCCAGCAGCTGCCGCACCACGAGGTTGTCGGGAGCCAGTTCGCCCGCCTTCTTCGCGACGGCCTCGGCCTCCGGATAGCGATGCTGATCGACGAGTGAGTTGTATTCCTCGACGAGCAGCGCGATCCGCTGATCGACCTCCACCTTGGCGGCCCGCTCCCGGCCGATCTCGGACTCGATCTGCTCGTTGCGGGCCTCGAGGGCGAGCTCGGCCCGGCGTTTGCCGGTGGTCTCCTCGATCTCCCGCCGGGCCCGCTCGATCCGCTTCAGGAACTGGTCCTTCTTCTCGGCCGGGATGCGCTGGCCGTCGAGGCCGGCGGCCGTCGCGTCGAGCAGTGCCAGGGCCTCCGCCGGCGACTTCTGTGCCAGCCGCTTGGCCTCCAGCGACTTCGCGGCCACCTCCGCGGAAAGCTTCGCGAGCACGAGCGCCTCGGATGCAGGATCCTCTGCCGCCGCGGCCGGCGGTGTCACGGCCGCGGGGGCCGTCGGGCTCTTCTCGAGCGCCTGCTGGATCAGCCGCCGGGCGGCCTCGGCGTCGCTCTGTGCCGGCGGGGGCAGGTCGTCGGCCCGAAGAATTCCAGCGGCACACAGGCACGCGAGCAGCGCGACCGCGATCGGCCAGGTCGTCGGGGCGAATTCTCCAACAGCGGGGCGGGCGGTGGTTCCGACCATGGGAGCGAAATTCCTCTGCGGCAGCTCTGGACCAAGTGAGGCGGGAGAAGTACCGCCGCCCGGCCGCCCGGGTCAAGGCCGAGTCCAGCCCCCGTCTCTTACGCGGTTTGCCACTGAATTGACTGCCACATGACGGGGCGCCGGCGAGCCGGCGGTACAAGTCTCGTCGCGGTGGACCTCGCGGACTCGGTCCAAATGCTCCTCGAGCTTGCACCGACCGCCTCGCCTACCGTCTCGAGGGAGAAGGGGTTGCCCTCGCCGGGGCGACGGCGTTGCTGACCAGCAGGATGCCGGAGTGCAGGCAGCATCCAGCGAGCGAAGGGCATGCGGGCACCGATCCGCGTTAGCGGATTGGTCGTACGTAGCGAGCGTCCGGCGACACGGCAGGGGCAACCCCTTCGTGCGTTTTTTCGAGCGCCCGGGATCAGGCGTTCGGGGCGGCGGCGGGCGTGCGGCGGGCGATCGCTTTCTCGACGGTGTCGAGCAGTTGATCGACGCGGAAGGGTTTGAAGAGCACGAGGTCGATGCCGGCCTGGCGGGCCTTCACGATCGAGTGGCCCGGGTCGTAGCCGAAACCGGTCATGAGCACGAGGGGGACGACGTCGAGGATTTCCTGGAGTTTCAGCAGGAGCTGGTAGCCGCTCATGTCGGGGAGCCGGATGTCGGAGATGATCACGTCGTAGGCATCGGCGCCGCCGGCACGCACGAGCGACGCGGCTTCGGCGGCGTCGCGGGCGGTTTCAACCGTGCAGCCCGAGCGTTCGAGCAGGGCGTGGGCTGCGACCCGCACCTGCTCGTCGGCATCCACGACGAGGATCCTGCGGCCCGCCAGCGCCCGCCGCCGTTCCCCCTGCCGCCGCTGCGTGTGGGCGGAGCTGGGGGTCATCTGCTCGCCCACGCGATGGATCACTTGCTTGATGTCGCGGGCGTTTCGCAGGATTCGTTGGAGCCGCTCGACGACGTCGGCGTCGTGGCCGATGTAGCGCTCCATCACGCTGCAGGCGTCGTTGAGGATGTCGTCCACGGGGAGGGCGACGGCGCCGTGGATGGCCTCGATGCTTTCCGCGGCGGTCGAGGCCTTCTCGGCCACGAGCAGTTCGAGCGTGTTGAGGGCGGCGGCCACGTCGCGGGAGAAGATCTCCAGGAACTGCAGGTCGGTCTGGGTGAAGCCGCCCGGCTCCGGGCTTTCCACGTTGAACGTGCCGATCACCTGATCGTGGAGCATCAGCGGCACGGTGAGCGAGCTCTTGGCCCCCTTGCAGCCCTCGAGATACAGCGGGTCCTTCGTGGTGTCGCTGCAGAAGTAGCTGTGGCCGGTGGCGGCGACGTAGCCCGTCACGCCGTTGTGCTCGGGGCGGGCGTAGAGGATGCGGGCCTCGGCTTCCGGCTGCATGCCCTCGGCGAGCAGCGGCTCCAGCCGGCCGGTCTGGCGGTCGAGGAGACGGATCTCGACGACGTCGAACTGCAGCAGATCCTTGGAGTAGTGCAGGATGTTGCTCTTGAGCAGTTCGATCCGCTCGTCGACCGTCATGTCGGCGAGTTCGACGGGTGAGAGGTCGGCGAGCGATTGGCCCGCGACATGGATGGCCGCCCGCTTCTGCTGCTCGAGGATCGTGTGCGTCACGTCGCGGATCGCGACGACCACGACGTCCTCCGCGCCGGAGGCCAGCGCGGTCGATGACTGGGCGTCGTAATAGCGATTGCCGCCGGTCCGGACCAGCAGCCGACCCGGCCGCCCGCCCCGCACGGCATCGCGAAACGCCTCCACCTCGCCCGTCACCACCTCGGCCGCGTCGAGCACGGCGAAGAAGTCGCGGGCCGATTCCGGCGGCCGGGCCGTGGCCGCGGCACGGCCGCACCAGCTTCGAAAGCGGGCGTTGGCCCACTGCACGCGGCAGCCGGCATCCAGGATCACGATGCCGTCGGGCAGGTGGGCGAGGACGTCGGCGTCGGAGGCCGCCGGGATCTCACCCCCCGGCCACCGGGCCGGGAGTTCACCGGTCGAACCTTCTGACACATCCACCACCTGGCCGCCTCCAGCGCCGAACACACATCCTGCAAAAGTATAAATTCCTCCCGCGCCGCCGCCAAATCACGCGGCGACGTTGTCGCTCCACACGCCGCCCCTATACTCCTCTTGCCTGAGTACCGGGGCC
>Ga0214917_10001020_pt1 | contig 36714 bp, 28 predicted proteins | sample LL_1208_BB_MetaG_FD_177983 | JGI IMG/M metagenome (GOLD analysis project Ga0214917, IMG submission 177983) | Freshwater microbial communities from Lake Lanier, Atlanta, Georgia, United States - LL_1208_BB | ecosystem: Environmental > Aquatic > Freshwater > Lake | place: USA: Georgia | collected... | reverse complement strand
TGTGCTGATTGTGGTCACACTCATCCCGATAATCGCAAAACTCAAGCTGAGTTTGTATGCATATCTTGTGGTCATCTTGACAATGCCGATCGCAATGCGGCAATAGTGATTAAAAAAAGAGCAATCACCTTAATGTTGCACTCCGGGAAGGAGTTGTCCTCTACAGGGGTTTTGGTACCACCCAAACCTCTTAAGGATAAAGGACGGGGAGAGCGACGTAAGCCACCATTGGGAATCTCCCAAGGTGCTGTGCTCGATGAAGCGTCAAAAAAGAAGATTAAACACCAGCGAATCATTGCTGTTGCTTAATCGGAAGCCCCTCTTCTTTAGGGGATGGGTAGTTCACTAGAAGGAGTGATGTCACTCATATAGAGCGATTAATTTTGTTTGTTTGATTGTTCAAAAATGCATCATGCGCGGTCTCTTTGGAATCCTTGGTCGCTTCGAAGTTTCTTAGAGAATCGGGAAATCATTGATTTGGCCGTAAATAAGGTTGGTTCCTTGTGATATTATGATGAAAAATATTAAATTTATGGTATGATCGCCTCACTTAAATAAATTCAATCTTAATGTTATTAAGAGGGCGGTCAATGCGACAAAATGGCGAGATGCAAATAACTATACATTCCAGAGGAATACAGCATGGCTACACTTGAAGAAATAGTCATTTATATTGAAATGCTTGATAGTGTGCTATGGAGTTATTTAGCTCTTCCCGCTATTGTGATTTTAGCCTTTTACTTAACGATATTACATCGGATTCCTCAGTTTACAAAAGCATCGCATCTTGTCACCGTCTTTAAAGAGGCTTTTAAAGAACAAGATCAACAAGTTGGAAGAGGGATCACGCCCTTAAGAGCCCTATTCGGATCGTTAGGAGGCTGTATTGGGATTGGTAATATTGTTGCTATTGGAACGGCGGTTCAAATCGGTGGCCCGGGTGCTGTATTCTGGCTTTGGGTTGCAGCGTTCTGCGGTATGGTAGTGAAATACTCTGAGGTTTATCTTGGTATTAAATATCGTATCGCCAATCTGCACGGTAGTTATGATGGCGGTCCAATGTTTTATATGAATAAAGTGTACAAGTCTAGGATGATGCCTAAGATTTTTTCGATTTTATTAGCCATGTATGGCACCGAAGTCTATATGTTTAAAGTTGTTTCAGATAGTATTGCATTAACATGGAACCTCAATAGCCTCATTATTTCCTATGTGCTTTTGGCCTCTGTTTTATTGGTATCTCGGGGTGGAGTCGATAAAGTTGGACAAATTTGTAGCGCGATTATTCCACTTTTTTTAACATTATTCATGGGGATGTCATTGTGGGTCTTATATCATAGTCCTGTTTCTATCATAGATGTTCTAACTATTATCATTACCTCCGCCTTTAATGGTCATGCTGCCTTAGGTGGTTTTGCGGGAAGCACAATGTTTATGGCTATGGGGCAAGGTATGGCCCGAGCTTGTTATAGTAGTGATGTTGGTTCAGGTTATGCATCAGTTGTTCAGTCTGAAACATCTCAGCAATACCCTGAAAATCAAGCGATCTTCGAATTTTTCGGGGTTTTTGTTGATGCTTTTGTTGTATCAACGTTAACAACATTTGTTCTCATTTCAACAAATGTATGGCATCAAGAAATACCCGCTTCACATTTATTACAAAAGGCATTAAGTCTTTACTTTAATGGCATGGATTACTTTATACCTTTTTTCATAACATTGTTAGGATTTTCTAATTTATTAGCCTTTTTCTCTGTGGGTAGAAAGTGTGCTTCTTATTTACACCCACGTCTAGGCATTAAGTATTATTATGTTTACGCTGTTTTTGCCTATTTATTTTTTGCTCATACCAATCAAAAATATGCCTTACTGATGATGTCAATAATAGGGGTTTCCCTTTTATTAATTAATGTATATGCAATATTCAGGTTGCGCAATGAGGTCTTGATGCCTGATTTAAATAAGAATTATTTTAGACGCAATCATTAAGGTTAAAAATAAGAACTTATTTTTATTGACCCATAAATAATATCCTATTAAAATATATTTTTATTTTTGTTGAATTATTTAATATTTTCATACATTAAAAAGAGTGATTCATACATTAAAAAGAGTGAAAAAGAAAAATCATGAGTAAATTCAAGTCTGTTTTTGAAAAATGCCAACATCTTTTAGTTGAGAAAGTAGCAGAGTATTTAACTGATAAAGAACAAAATCAGTTGCTTTTTAGCTGCAAACTACCGGTTTTTTTTACAGACTTTATTCATTCTCGTAATGAAGCCGCTCACTCATTACTCTCCTTTGGGTATTCCCTTGAAAGCCTGAGGATCATCGCTAATGTCATGAAAAAATTAGAAATTCATCAAAAACTGACATCCCCGTTATATCCTGCGATGTCAAATTTCCCTACTACTAATCCTTTAGTAGGCTACCCTCATCATATGATCACACAATTAAAGTTTGCTGATGTCTTAATAGACATTCCTTTTTTGTATTTAAATGCAGAAAGAATAAAATCTAAGTATATTCTGGAAGAAGATAATGATAATAATAATGAATACATTCCTCTTATTCAATGCATCCGGCCTGAAGATTTTGAGCGAGTAAAAAGCCCAATTATCAGAGGATATGATCTTTTAGGTCGAGCCTTTATTGCCGTGTGTTATCAATATCAATATATCTCTTCCGATCAACATCTCCCATTTTATGGCAAACTTTTAACCATAGATATTTTCCAGCAAGTCTATCCTGGCAATCAAAACATATGGCAAAATGCTCCTTCTACCGAAACAGGGAAAATCAGTCTGAATTTGCCTGTGTTTCTTATCAATAATCTTGATTTTTCAAGATCTGAAGTGCGTCCTGGTCAACACAAAAGTTACTTGAAGTTACTAGACAGTTTTTTGCAACATTATATGCAACAAGATGTTGTTATTGATTCGGACAATAATCTTGTCGAGGAAATTCGCTTAACAATCGGAGGAGAGACATTCTTGAATTCAGGAGTTATAGCAACACAACAGGTTGTCGTTGAGCAACCTCGCCTTTTAGAGACTGAATCTATAGATCCAGATAACAACTTACAGTCAACAAATACGGATACTATTCTTAGTTTCTCTAACAAAAGGGCGCAATGTCTTGATGATGCGTGTAAAAAAAATAACAAAAAAAAGAAGGGATAATCGTTTTTATGCATAAGAAACGAATAGCCTGATTTTATTCCATGACTTGACATACCTGAGGCTCTTTGTGAGAATGAAGGGATAATATTACAACTATCTGTTCTACCCTGCTTCATGCATGCCTGAGCGTTAATCAATAATGGGCATCGATCGGGCATCCCCACCCTAATCATCTTAACCCTCAACGGCAAATGAATCAGATAAAATAAGCTGATACTCGGAGTTAAAGCAAGGATTAGGAGCTTTTATGGAAAAAATTCAAACGCTTTCAAAAACAAAAATTTCCATTTTTTTATTTTTTGTTCTATTGGGGATATTCTTTATTATTCCTAATTTTTTTAGTGAAGTTCCTGTTATTCAAATTCAAGGAATGAACCCTTCAGTGATCAATCATTATCAAGATCGTTATGATTTTAATATGACTATGGAGAAAAATGGCGACTTAGAAATCGCTTTTAAAAACATCTCTGATCAACTGGATTTTTTTCAAGAGATTAAAAAACTTAATACTCATGCCCAGATTAATTTAAATCTCAAACCTAGCACACCAGCTTTTTTTCAACGGATTGGATTAAAACCTATGCGATTAGGTCTAGATCTGCGAGGAGGTGTTCATTTTATTCTTTCTGTTGATCAGCAGACAGTCATTGAAAAACAAATGAGTGCGTGGGAAGATAACATTCGTCTTTATGTAAAAAAAGAATATCCTTCCTCTAAATTTTCCCTAATTGATCATGTGATTAATATGGAATTTCCTTCGCGAGAGATAGCCGATCAGGCTCTTGATAAATTAAACAACGCTTTTCCTGAGTATCAAACCACTTATCGCTTTGATGTTATTGGTTTGCAAATGAACATTCATCCTCATTATCTCTCAAAAGAACGTTTAAGAATTTTAGAAACAACAATAACCTCAATGCGCAATCGTATTAATGAGCTCGGAGTGGCAGAAGCGTCGATTTATACTCAAGGTCTTAATCAAATCGTGATTGATTTACCAGGAATCCAAGATGTAAAACAAGCGAAAGAACTAATTGGAAAAACAGCCACGATAGATTTTTACTTAGCTTATCAAGGAGCATGGAAACCAGGTGCCGCAGTTCCTTTTGGCTCAATTCTTAAAAAAGACAAGAATAATCAAATGGTTCCTTTATTAAAGAGAGCTGTTCTTTCAGGAGACGCTATTGTTTTTGCTCAAGCAGGTATGACTCCTGAAGGTAACGCTTCTGTTGATTTAAGAATTACGACGCAAAAAGCTAAAGATTTTAGAGCTCTTACCGCTGATAATGTTGGCAAACCAATGGCTGTTGTTTATAAAGAAACATATACAGCTGAGAAATGGAATCCCCAAACGGGTGCTTTTGAGACTGTGCCTCAAACACAAGAATATATTATTAACATCGCGACTATTAATAGTGCCCTGGGCGAACGTTTCCAAATCACAGGGTTAAATCGCGAGCAATCTTTTCAATTAGCTTTAATGTTGCGTGCAGGATCTTTACCCGCTAATGTTTCTATTGTTGAAGAAAAAACTATTGGGCCATCATTAGGTGCTGATAATATTAAAATGGGAATGTATTCTTTATTATTAGGTATAAGTTTAGTTTTCTCTTTTATGATTTTTTATTACAGAGCCTTAGGAGTGATTGCTAATTTAACTTTATTATCGAATTTAAGCCTTTTAGTGATGTCCTTAGCTCTTATTCAAGCGACATTAACATTGCCAGGTATTGCTGGAATTGTTTTAACTATAGGGATGGCTGTAGATGCGAATGTGCTGATTTTTGAGAGAATTAAAGAAGAGCTCGCAGCTGGCTGCCCACCGTGGACAGCGTTGGACCGAGGTTTTACTAAAGCAGCTGATACGATTATGGACTCAAATTTCACGACGATGATTATAGGATTCGTTCTTTTCTTTCTCGGCTCTGGAGCTATTAAAGGCTTTGCAGTAACACTGTGTATTGGTCTGGTGACATCAATGATTACGGCGTTAGTTGGAACAAAAGTTTTTATTCATTTATGGTGGCGTAAAGAGTTGTTTCCTAAAATTACATTTTTTTCAATCCAAGCTAAGCAAGGGTAAAATTCATGGTTAAGTTTATAAGAGAATACCAACAACGTATTTTATTGATATCAATATTGTGCTGCTTTGGTTCATTGGGATTAGTCTGGCATTATGGATTGAATTTAGGCTTGGAATTTACAGGTGGTGTAGAAGTTGAGTTGTCTACAAAAGAACCTGCATCTGTTGAGCAAATGAATACTGCTTTAAATCAGACTCAAGGAACAATTACCAGTTTTGGTTCAAGCACTGATTTCTTAATTAAGTTTCATAAACACGAAGATCTTGATGAAACTGTCGTCAAAGAGCAATTTATACAAGTATTGACTGAACATGGTATTCAAGCTGAAATAACGCGTATCGATATTGTCGGATCTGAATTTTCAGAAGGAATGTTAGATCAGGCAATAACAGCGTTGTTTGTCGCTTTTCTGTCTATTACTTGTTATATTGCAATACGTTTTGAAATCCGTTTAGCTATCAGTGCAATATTAGCATTGCTTTTCGACCCGATTATTATTTTAGGGGCTTTTGCTTACTTTAGATGGACTTTTGATGCCCCTACTTTAGCTGGACTGCTTGCGGTAATCGGCTATTCTATTAATGATACGATTGTTGTTTTTGATAGAGTTCGTGAAAACTTTCAACGCTCTGAAAATGCAGACAGTGAAACATTATTTTTTGATTCGATTGAACAAACCCTAGGCAGAACAATCATTACCTCTATGTTGACCTTTATGGTCGTGTTGGCCTTACTTATTTTTGGTACGGAAGTGTTACGGGGATTTTCGTTGGCATTGGCTATAGGTATTGTTGTTGGAACTTTTTCATCAATTATTGTTGCAGGACCCATTGCTTTGCGTTTAGGTGTTAAAAGGGAGCATTTATTCCCTCCTGAAGAGCCGGAAGTGATGTCAGATAATATTGACGTTGAAAAGCATTTTTAAGCTCATTGCAATACAAAAAGCACTAAGGGAGATTTTGTGCAATTTCTAGATTTTGAACAACCGATTGCCGATCTGTTAGGGAAAATCATTGAACTGAAAAGATTAAGCTCTAATCATTCAATCGATATCAATACTGAAGTGGATCGTTTAGAACGCAAAGCCAATCAATTGACACAATCAATTTTTCATAAATTGAATTGCTGGCAAATTGTGCAGTTGGCTAGACATCCATTGCGACCCCATTCTAGTGACTACATTAAAGAACTCTTTACTGATTTTGATGAAATTCATGGTGATAGAGTCTATGGAGATGATTCTGCTTTAATAGCAGGAATGGGATCGTTAGATGGATTATCCGTGTTAATTTTGGCGCAAGAAAAAGGGAGAGATACCAATGAAAAGATTAAACGTAATTTTGGTATGATGCACCCTGAAGGCTATCGTAAAGCAAAACGACTTGCACTGCTTGCTGAAAAATTTAAATTACCTATTATTACGTTGATCGATACTCCTGGAGCTTATCCTGGCATTGGAGCTGAATCTCGGGGTCAAAGTGAAGCAATCGCTCAGAACTTGAAACTCTTTTCTTCTCTTAAAGTCCCTGTAATCAGTGTTATTATTGGAGAGGGTTGTTCTGGAGGTGCTTTAGGTATTGGTGTTAATGATTCTTTGTTGATGATGCAATATTCATACTTTGCAACAATATCACCTGAAGGTTGTGCCACAATTTTATTCAAATCAGCAGCGAAAGCGGCAGAAGCTGCCCAGTTTATGGGTATTACTGCGGAGATTTTGTTACAGCATGGCATTATAGATGAGATAGTAGCAGAGCCTTTGGGGGGCGCACATCGCGATTATGCTCAAGCAGCACAACTGTTAAAATCAGCGTTGCTCAAACAACTGGATTATCTCCGATCATTCCCCATTAACGAAATGGTAGAGCGTCGTTATCAAAAGATTCTTTCTAAAGGCTCGCATGGCACACTTAGTTGAATCATTAAAAAGTTTAGAGAAATTTTCAGATCTGCCTTGGTATTGCGCCCTTAGTGGTGGCATGGACTCAGTTGTTCTTCTGGACTTGGTAGCAAGATCTTACCCTGGAAAAATAACGGGGATTATTCATATTAATCATCAGCTTCAAGAACCTTCTGAACAATGGGAGTCGTTCTGCAAATCGCTTGCAGAGCATTATCATATACCGTTTAAATCCCATAAATTGCATTTATCAGCTTCATCTGAGAATGCAGCACGGCAAGCACGTTATCAAGTTTTTTATGATTATCTGCATGAACCGGCTGTTTTATTAATGGCCCATCATCTGGATGATCAGTTAGAGACGTTATTCTGGAGAGTCTTAAGAGGAAGCCCTCTACAGGGTATTATTGGTATTGATATGATTCGAGAGTTGAATCATGGTTGGGTTATAAGACCGTTGTTAAAGAGTGATCATAGAGATATTGAGCTCTACGCTCAACAACATCAATTAACTTGGTGCCTCGATCCGAGCAACAAAAAAACAGATTATACACGAAATTTTTTACGAAACGCCATCATCCCGCAATTAGAAGAACGGTATCCTTCTTTAAAAAAACAACTTGCTAAAACACACTTAATGTGCCAATACAATCATGATGCGTTACTGTATTGGTTAAAACCTTATCTGAAATCAGCGCAACATTTAGATTGGTCTGATTATCCTGATAAAAGCCATCAAGGAGTTTTTACTTTAGTAAGCTATTGGCTTACTACTTTTCATTATCCGCATCCTTCATGTGTAGCATTAGATTTATTTGTTAGAGAAATACTAGATCATAAAAGTTCACGTTTAGTCATAGATCGCTTTGTCCTTTTGAATGATAGAGAATCTCTTTACCTTGAATATGAGCAGAAATTAAAAGAGCTGCCCCCGGCTTCTATCGTCGTTAAGCATGATCAATTTCCTCTAAAATGGGGCCGTTATTATATTAAAAAAGTCAATGAGTTAGATTATGATGATTTTGAAATAAGACGTTTAAGTAAACATGATGTTTTGGTGTTAAGCGCTCAACGCAAAATAAAAGCGCAGACATTTTGGCATGAGCAAAAAATCCCTTCATGGAAAAGAGACCATTTTCCAGCAATTTTTCATAAAAAAATCTTTTTACAATATCATACATATTGTTATAATGAGGAAATTTCCCATATTCAGCCTTTTGAAATTTCGTGAATAATATTTTAGCTGTCGATACGTCATTAACATCGTGCTCTATTTTTTTGAGAATAGATGGTAAAAGCTATCATCGACATTTAAAGGGGCAGGCAGCACATGCGGAACAGTTTTTTTCATGGATTCATGAACTTGCTCAAATAGAACCTAATCTTTTTCAGCGATTAAATGTTTTGGGTCTTTGTTTAGGGCCGGGGCGTTTTAATGGATTAAGAGTTGGTATGACTTTCATTACAACATTAATGGCGTTATTTAAAATGCCGGCCTATGTGTGCACCTCCCATCAACTGTTAGCAGAGCAATCAAAAAAGACTCATGTGCAAGGATATGCAATTTTTGCAAAATATAATCATGCTTATTGGTGCCTTGATAATGATTGGATGAATACCAGTCTTGTTTCCTTCGATAAAATCCCAGAAAATTCTGTTGTATTAGATATGCCTATGGTCAAAGCTGTAGAACATCACGATAGTTTGGATATTGCTAATATCATTTCATTAATAAATCAAAAAAAAATAGAGATTATTGATGATTATCGTGACATTACCCCTTTATATACAGCCAACTTATGTTAAGCTGGTCAATATAGTAAGTAATTGAATTAAATTTAATAACGATCAATAATGTACTCAATGAACTCATTATTATTTATAGATAAATAAAAAAATAAATAATTTATCTTGATAATAGCAGTCTTTATTAAAGGAGCTTTATGATGCAACAATTTTTTTCGCTGTTTAACGCTTTTTCTCAAGGGATGTTATCAGCGTTGCTTCCTTCACTTTTTCTTAATCAAATAAAGATCTTTAGAGATGGCAAAATTAATCACAGCTTTGTGTATGTTCTCCAATTAGTTGCCCTAGCTGCACACGCTCTTGTTGTCCCCTCCTTTTCAGTCATAACAATTGGTATATTCAGCGCAGCAGCTCTCAGTAATCTGTATGGAATGATTTTGGGAGATCAGCGCGATGAAACAGGAAAAATTTCTCAAAAAGTCTTTGATTTTCTAAACTTTAATAAAATATTAATGGTTGCCTGCAGTTTGGCGACACTTTATACACGATTCTTAGCGATCCCGACTGTTGGAGTTGTTAGCTTCATTGGGTTTGTTGTTCAATTATCAGTCCCTATTTCTTTAGAATTAATCGATTTGTTTAATATCAAACTTGAAGGTGATAGTTTATTTTTTTCTTTTAAAGATATTCATCAACAAACGTCTCTCTGGTTTATTACTTATGAAAGCCTGATGATGGGAGGGTGGCGTTCATTACTAGTCTTTGGTTTTGCTGTTATTCAAAACCATAAAAATGTCTATGATGTTTTTATTAAAATAAAAAACCTGTCACCTTTTATTTCATTAAACAATTGGTGGCACAGCTCGCTCTATGCTTATCAAAGAAAGCAACATCCTTATCTTGATCAAACAATGCAACTGTTTGTTCAGACGCCATTAGAGTCCGCTACTGTTGTATTAAAGCCACCATGTGAAGATGAATCCCCGACCCCTATACTACTTTCTTTTACTGATCAAGAGATGGGCGTACTCAAAGCTATTGGGCAAGAAAAACTTGACAATGCAGAGGGTCTATTTGAAAAAATTGCACAGATCAATACCGAGCTTCAACAAACTGCCTTTACCGAACAAGAGCTGGACAATTTGACAAGCATTCTTGGCGATGATCATCAACTCAGTGTCAAAATTACAACAGAATTAAATAATGAAATTTTAGAAAGAGAGTTAGAAGCCTTAAGAAAAAGACCTAAAGTTATTTTAGATTTTGTCACTCAAGTGCATGCAAAGATTATTCCACATGCGATTTTTGAATTGCGTACTATGACCACAATAGAACTGGAGAGACTGAAAGCGATTGACCAAGCAGCATATGGAGGACAGGAAGATTTATTCAGAAAAATTCAAGCGATTGATCATGAGAGTACTGATCAACAGCAACAACAAGGGTATCAAAAAACTATATTGACTGAGCCAGAGTGGAAAACGTTGCAAAACATTCTTGGGGAGGATGATTCTATCCTTCAAAAAGTTACACCTCAACTGAGTCATGACAATCCATTATATTGGAATTTAAGTCACTTCATGAAAATAGGTGTCAAAAGAACTTTAATGCTTGCGAATCGATCCGGATTAGACTCAGTATCTAGGTTGTTTTTAGAAGAAACAAAAGAAAAATTTAAAAAATTTTCTATTCTTGAAAAAGATGCTACGAAAATTGAACAATTTCATGCTGATATTGAGCTTCTTATTACTCAAAATCCTACTCAAGCCAACAGTATTCGTGCGAAAGCACATCTTGTTTTGCATGTATTTTTATTAAATAAATTTATCAATCCTGATTATTCTCAAGGCTATTTTGCTGCAGAAAATCCTAATATCGAAGAGTACAAAACAGATCTTCTTTCGGAGAGTTCATTAGCACCATTAGGTCAAAATGAGCAACTTTGTGCACATCATATTATGCCTTTTAAACCAGCTGAATTGAGCTTAAGCTTAAGTGAAAAAATAAAAACTTTTTGTACACGCCTACCTTACGATTCATTAGAGAAAAGTGATTTGATGGCGCTAGCTGATCATCTCCAAACATGGCCAGCATTAGAAAATTTTGCATGCCGTAGTACGCATAGCAATAGCGATCTTGGAGGGGTTACTCCACAGCAGCGTTTATTAATATTGATGGGCAATATTTTGGGCCAACTCATTGAGCCCCTTTATCAAGTTTGTGCCTTATCAACAGATACAGATCATGAGCAAGATCTGTATCAGGCAGAGTCCTATCGAAAGCTTTGTCAATTAAGCAATGAATATAAAAGCACCATAGGTACTATTGATCTTGAGAGTGCAACAGAGGCGAAATGTTTTCCGCTGATTATTAAATCTTTTCAAGAATACAATAAAAGTGTTGATCCTGTGTTAATGATCAATAATGCATTGCATTCATGGGCAGAGCAAGAACTGATTGCCTCAAATCTTGAGCCAACAAGTGTAGCGCTGGAGAGTTTTACGCAGAAGGATTTATCAACATTAAAAAGATTAGTGACTCAAGAACATTCACAGGATAATCCTTTATTTATTAAAATAAAGCGCCTTACTCAACAAGACTGCAAAACGGAGGTTTTTAAATCCAGTGAGGTTGAATTAATAAAAAAACTTATTGGCAAAGAACTCTTATTAAGCAATCGTTTAGTTGATGGAAAAAAACCAGTGCCATTACAAATAGCTCTAAATTTAAGTAAAAAGTCATTAATTAATAAGATTGACAAGAAAAAACCAGTATTCTTAAAAACAGCTGGAGAGTTATATGATTTTTGGCTAGCTAAGCAAACTTATGGTAATTACTTTTATAAAAAGATAAATCAAGGTTACCGCTTTGTCTGTGCGATTTTTGCAGGATTTTTTGATATTGAACACACTCATAAGATTTATCTAGCAATCAGAAAATTCTTCGGTTTTTCTACTATTGTTGGCGAGTTTCATGAAAACAGTTTGCATTTTTGCTCGAACTCAGGTGTTTTTCCTTTTATTAAGAATGAAAATCAAGAACATTATAAAGTCACACCGGGACCATTTTATGTCGGTGATTATAGTGGATTATCTGGTTTTGATGTGAGTTTAATCTTGCAATCTGCAGATTATGGTTTTATGAAGCGAGTCATTATTGATGAGTATTTAAAACATATGAGAGAAGAAGATGGTTATAGCTTTTCGATTCATACGTTAGAAAAACATTTTAAAGAGTGTTTGCATGAGCATGATTGGGCGTCTTTGAAGGGGTTTGAGCATGATCTGGACTATTCAAGTTATGCTGAGTCTATTCAAAAACTTGCTGAAATACTTGTTATTATACAGCTGATGAATCAAGGTATTTTTCTCTTAAAATCTGAAATTTTAAAAGAAATACAAATGAAAGAAGATCAGACTGTCAAAAACGATGCAGAGACAATCACGGAGCAATATGGGGATTGTATTCCCAATCATTTCAACCTCAACTCTAAATCTTTGATCTTTAATACAACACCTTTTGCGGCCGTCTATTTTCAGCGTCAGTTGACCACGCTCAGACAAAGACCTTGATAAGCACATTATGCCATTCATTATGGGTCAAATCATGAATGTGGATGGTGATCGATCCTATAAAGGTCAAGTGATTTCGCTGAGTTTATAAGATTTTTCTGCGCAATGAGGCTTGATGAAGTTACAAGGATCGATTCGTAATTTTAAGCATGAGCTGAATATACAATTCGGTTAATGTCTTTAAATCATTCAGCGTCGTCCATTCATTAATTTGATGAGCACTTTTGTGTGAAAGACCTAATTCAATAATTCTGTCAGTGAGCTGAGCTGCTATTTTATAGCCATCAGACACTCCACCATCTGTGGAGAAGTATCCCTTGTAGGCCCAGTGCGCTTTTAATAAGCGCTCTATATCTTGATCAGTGATGCTTGAACGCCAAGGGGTTGCACCTTGTCTCCAACGAGTTGTGGATTGAAGAGGATATTTTTTTAAGGTTTGATCAAGAAGATTGCTACAAATATCTAATGATGTTGCTGGACTGTAACGTATATTGAAGCGCAATTTTAATGAAGCCGGTATGACATTTTCAACACATTCTTGAGTTTGAATCTTTGTGATTTGAAAAGAGCTTTTTGCAAAAAAGGGAATATCAATACCACAATCCCAATCAATCGCTTTTAATTGAGCTACAAGCTCTTCTATATAATAAAGTGGATGATAATCACCCGCATAAGCAACATGATAAGGTTGGCCTTTTAAATCAACTTCAGCATGTATTGATCCTCTTCGACCTGTTTTAATACAATCGCCTGGAATATCGATTGATGAAGGCTCTCCTATGATGACTAAAGAAGGAGAAGGGACAACGATGTCTTTCAGCAAATACTGTAATCCTTGTGTCCCACAACCTTCTTCGTTGCTTGTGAGTAATATCATGATTGAAGGACAACTTAATGGATGATATTGCAGCATATGTTCCAGCGCTGCTAAAAAGCAGATGATAGCCCCTTTCATATCCACTATTCCCCTACCAATTAATCTGTCTTCCAATCTTGTTAATTGAAAAGGGTTAGCGATCCATTCTTGTTGCCCAGCAGGTACAACATCAGTATGCCCTGCAAAAACAAGGGTTGGCTGATTATTGTTAAAATAATAAGCTGTATTGTTTGTAGCGATCCCATGGGCTTGATGAGTATCGATATTTGAAATAATTTCTTTTAAAAAATCATGGATGAGGCTTTGGGCTCCATCATCTATAGGCGTTATAGATTGACATTGCAACAGTTGATGAAGCCATAGAAGATGTTTTTCATTAAATACAGGAGTCAATCTTGAAATCTCTTAGCACGTCATTTAATGCTGTTTTGTGAGAGGTTTTTTGATCGCGGGTTTTGACAATAAGAGCTGCAGCGATGCTGCAACGATCGTCAAGAGCAAGACTTCCTGGTACAACAACACTTAAAGGAGGGATCGATCCAAAAGAAATCTCTCCGGTTTGGCGATTATAAATTCTTGTACTTTGTGTTAAAAAGACACCTGCTGCTAAAACACTTCCATAACCAATATGAACGCCTTCAGCGATTTCACAGCGACCGCCAATAAAACAATCATCTTCAATAATCACAGGTTGTTGTGTAACAGGTTCAAGTACACCACCAATACCAACACCACCAGATAAATGGCATCTTTTTCCAATATAAGCACATGAGCCAACAGTAGACCATGTATCAAGCATCGTACCTTCCCCAATATATGCTCCTATATTAACAAATGATGGCATTAATATGCTATTTTGACCAATATAAGCCCCCCTGCGAACAAGACTTCCAGGGATGCGCCGCACTAAGGAACTCGTATTCTGTAGAGGAATTTTATCAAAAGAATGGGGATATCCTTCCATACTCATGGAAGAATGCGTTTTGAAATAACTCAGTATTGTTGTTCGAATCCAAGCATCATAAACCCATTGTGTGCCGTCAAAATAGCAACTACGAAGTTCACCAGATTCCAACTTGCTGAAAAACGCATTAAAGAAAGCTTGTTTTTCTTTTTCAGGCAATGATAATATTTCTTCAGAAGATAGAAAAAAACTTGAAGGCATAAATTTTATGTGACTTTATGATGACAAATGACAAAAATTTAACATGTTGATCGCCCGTTGTCTATCGTTTATTATGTTTGATAGTGAGGAACACTCTTGCCTTTACCGCGTATTTCAAAAATTATGACTTGTATCACTATCATGACTCTCTTGGGAGTGACAGGGTACTGTCTTTGCGCTTTTCTTCCTTCTTATTTGACTGATCGTTCTGAACGTATTGAGTATGAAAAGGCCCTTCTTCATCAAGAAAGGCTAAAAAATCAAGCTCAACAAGGATCGGCACAGGCGCTTTATGAGTTAGGTCAAATCGCTCTTTCCAGAAGAGGCTATGAACGAGCACGGCGTTATTTTGAACAAGCTGCTGAGCAAAAACACGTTGATGCAACTTTTTATGTAGGCGCTTCCTATATTCATGGATGGGGCGGTCCAGTTTTGCCTGATAAAGGAATCGATTTTTTAATGTTTGCAGCTGATCATCAGCAACCACAAGCATTCTTAGAGTTAGGATTGCTTTATGGAACAGGAGATATTGTACCTATTGATTATCAAAAATCTTATTCTTTTATGTTAAAAGCAGCAGAGAATAATATTCCAGAAGCACAATATAATCTTGGGAATTTTTATTTTCATGGATACCAGAATGATATAAATTATGAGCAAGCTTTTGAGTGGTATAGTAAGGCTGCAGATCAAGGAATGAGTATGGCGTGTAACCAAGTTGGTTATATGCTGAATGCAGGAATAGGTGTTGAGAAAAATACATCAAAAGCACTTTATTTTTTTGAAAAAGCAGCTCAACAACATAATGTTTTAGCATTAAACAATTTAGGTATTATTTATGCTACAGGCGTTGATGTTGATCTTGATTATGAAAAAGCAAAACATTATTTCTATTGTGCAGCGAAAGCAGGACATGCTTCAAGTCAATATTATTTAGCAGAATTATATATGAAAGGTTTAGGGCGACCTGTAGATGTTAAGCATGCTTTAGAGTGGTATAAAAAAGCAGCTAGTCAAGATTATGATCAGGCTCTTACTATGTTAGGAATTTTATATGCTCAAGGGTTTGGAGTCGATTTAAATTATGAGAAAGCGAAAGATTATTTTCTTCAAGCAGCCTTACACAATAATCCGCAGGCTCAAAATAATTTAGGATTATTATATGTGAGCAGTAAGGGTGTTGATTTGGATTATAAAGTTGCTTATGAATGGTTTTTAAAAGCGGCCCAGCAATCTTATCCAGAAGCAGAATACAATTTAGGACTTCTTTATGAAAAAGGCCTTGGCGTTGATCAAGATTTACATCAGTCCTCATTATGGTATCAACGCGCTAAAGAACATGCTGTTGATAAAAAACCTGATAGTGAACAATCCCAATAAAGAATCGACTCGATTCATTATTATCAAAAAAGCCCTAAGGTTGTTCACTCATCAAGATGGCGATCAGTCATCCAATATGCTCGCTCACCTAAAATGATAAATGAAGAATAGCTTTTGTGATTCATGTTGATGACTCATTATCAATCTTTCACCCCATTTTTTATTGCATTTCGACTCAATTTATTGCTCAATGGGCTATAGAAGATTAAAAAAGTGGGGTTGACATGCGCATACTGACATACGAACAAATAGCAGAATCAACAGCGAAAATGGTAGAAACGCGTGCAGATAGATTTAGCAAAGCTGATTACAAAGCTATTGTATTTTCCTGTCAACACGATGTTGTCTTAGCAAGACTCTTGCAAGTCTACCCACCTTTAAAATTCCCGCTATTTTATCACAGAGCGCGTCAAGCATATTTGCTAGAACGTCAAGCGCAAGCAGGCAGGCGGGCAGGGCCACAGCCAACCATTAATGTTCACGATCCGATCTTTAGCGATAATCGTCGAGCTACTCGAGCCTGGTTACAAACGCAAGGCGGTGTTGCAAGTGCAGAGCGTACTCGAGCATCGTTGCAAACTGAATACAAACAACATTTTTTAACAATTTTTGAGCAACAATTGAGCAACGGTCTTATCAAAATATTATATCCAGACTTAGGTGAAGAAGAACATATTAAGGTTACCTCAGACTTTAAAGATTTTATTGAGTATTTATTTGGCTCTTATGAAGCCGGAGCTACAGGGGGAGATACCTTAATCCAATCTCTTCAAGCCGCTTTAAATCGAGATACTAAGGATGCTCAAGAGGATGCTTTAATGATACTCTTTAGCTCATTGAATCAAGCACGAACGGCATATGAGGGTAGTGCGAGCCAATATATTGCAGCAGCCCATCCTTTATCGAAAGAACAAGCAAGAGACTGGTCGTGTATGCCTGGTGTTGAGGAGCGGCTTCTCGATGGACTGACGCCTAAGCGATTATCACAAGAGCCAGCTGAGAATCCCGAAGGTATCCCGCTAGAAGAGCAATATGTGCAATGGTTAGCGCATAGTTTTATCAGCAAAACAGCAGAGGGACTTTTACCTTCACCTGTGTTGTACTCCATGGTGTTACAAGCCTTACCAGAAGGCTTGCGCTGTAGGATTGAAGCTCAAGAAAGGTATCATTTTAGTATTGAAGCTGGTGTGGATAAAGAAGCAGTGATACAACAGTATGTGCAGCAGTATCAAGGACAACAACGCGACAGACTTACAGCGATAGCAAAAGCACTGCTAGGCAAAGATGAAGTCAGTCTTGTTGAACTGCAGCAAGCGGTGTTTTTTAACAAGGATGATGAAACACAAAAGTTATCTTTACATTACGAAGCTGTTTTAGAGTTTTTCCCTCACAGCAATGCTGAGCTTATTAAACATCACTTGAAACATTGGTTATTAGAACTTGGGTTTGCTTCAGAGATTGCTGGAACACTTGAAGAGCAATATGCTCTCTTACAAAAGAGTATCGATACAATACTAAAGCAACAAGCTCGTCATCGAATCGAGAGAATCTTAAAGACATCATATCAGACTCCCAAAGAAGCCTATGATGATTTGAAGTGTACAAGTTCAGGATTAAGATTACTGTCTCAACCTAAAGATGCGCTGGTGATACGCGACCAATCAGGAATACAGCAAAATATTACGGCATTATTAGACATCGATAAGGAAGAGATGAAAGCGAATATTCTTGCACAGACAGGCATGGGTGCTGATTGGCTAGAGCTGTTGAATCATGTCTTGATAAGAGAACAAAGAGATGGGATAGATAGCTGTTTATCATTAGCAGCAGCAGGATTTGCAGGCATACTTCATAAAGAAGGTAATATTGATACTACAGAAGTTGCAAGAGCATTGAGACAGTCAAAAGATAGGTTGTTAGCGTTAGGTAGTGCTTATCAGCTATTCCATCCCGATCATTATTTTCATTATTATGTGAGCGATGGGGCTTTAAAAACGGCACTGAAGGAACAGCTTTTAGTCAAAATAAGCCAAGAGTTGGGTAATGATTATTATGAACGCACTCCGTTTTTTTGCCAGCAAGAACTTGTGACGGAGATTGTGGGTGAATGGATAGCAAACAACGAGTTACCTCAAAGGAATCGAGAAATGAAAGCTTTAGTCACTTGGTTGGTCTTTCAAAGGAATACTGCAAGTATTATCCTTTTACAATCAAATTCAATGTTATCATCTTTATTGAAAGAGTCCCCTGCTTTCGCGGGAAAGTTATTCGTAGGGATAGCTAAACAAGGTTCTTTAGAGCTTATTCAAATCCTTTTAGAGGCTGGTGCTGCTGTTGATTTAAAAGATAGTTATGGCCATACAGCCCTTACGAGGGCAGCTAGAGAAGGTCACTTAGCAGTTGTCCAAGTCCTTTTAGAGGCTGGTGCCACTGTTGATTTGCAAGACAATACTCGTATGACAGCCCTTATGTATGCAGCTCAAGAACGTCACTTAGCAGTTGTCCAAGCTCTTTTAAAGGCTAGAGCCGCTGTTGATTTGCAAGAGAATACTCGTATGACAGCCCTTATGTTTGCAGCACATCGAGGTCATGTAGAAGTCGTTCAAGCCCTTTTAGAGGCTGGTGCTGCTGTTGATTTGCAAGAGAATACTCGTATGACAGCCCTTATGTATGCAGCTCAAGAACGTCACTTAGCAGTTGTCCAAGCTCTTTTAGAGGCTAGAGCCGCTGTTGATTTACAAGATTTTCTGGGTAAGACAGCCCTTATGTTTGCAGCACATCGAGGTCATGTAGAAGTCGTTCAAGCCCTTTTAGAGGCTGGTGCCATTGTTGATCTAAAAGATGATTATGGCGACACAGCTTTTGCGTGCGCAGCTTGGAGAGGTCGTGCAGATGTTATCCAAGTCCTTTTAAATGCTGATGCTCATTTAAATTTCATTAAATCTTTTATCTTGCGTGTTGTGTATTTAAAACATTTTTCATTCCAGTTTAAAAGCAACCTTAATAACAAGAATATCTTTAACGCTTTAACCCATGCTTTAAAAAGAAAAGATGATCAATGCGCTTGTATTTTGATCAATCGATTTGTAGCTATTGATTTCAATGATAGTCATATTGATTTCCGCTCTTTGCTGTTCATGGTAGCCCAACAGGCTCAACCATCAACGTTAGATCTGCTGATGTATCGTAGTGCTCAATGGAGATTTCCAGGAGTTATTCAGCGCGATAATATTGATAGGTTTGATGGTGAAGGAAAAACAGCTTTACATCATGCTATTGAGGCGGGTAATCTCGCTATGATTAGACATTTAAGACAGAAATATCGAGCAAGTATGTGCATAAAAGATAACAACGGAAAAACAGCGAGAGATGTTGCTGCTGATTCAACAGAGATCACAGCTATTTTGAATGAACCAATTCGTCTGAGTGTATTAGAATATATTCTGCAATGTCTTGTTAAAGCGTTCGTGAGTCTGAAGAAGATGTTTTATCGTAAAGCTGATGATCATCCTGCAGACCAGAAGCGTAGTGATGTTCAAGATGAACCAGTTCAAGATGAAGGTGACAGTGGAGCAACCCCGGTCGTTTCAAGTCAGTATGCAAAAACAGTACGATTTTCTTCTCAAAACTGTGGTGAGGCATCCATCAAGGACTGCTCAAGACGCAGCGCTGGCAGATGATAGCAAACCATCTGGCTTTTATAACGAGAGAGAGCACAATGTTCTCAATGAGCCTCTGAAATGATGAATGAGTGATTCATGTTGATGACTTATTATCAATCTTCACCCCATTTTTTATTGCATTTCGACTCAATTTATTGCTCAATGGGCTATAGAAGATTAAAAAAGTGGGGTTGACATGCGCATACTGACATACGAACAAATAGCAGAATCAACAGCGAAAATGGTAGAAACGCGTGCAGATAGATTTAGCAAAGCTGATTACAAAGCTATTGTATTTTCCTGTCAACACGATGTTGTCTTAGCAAGACTCTTGCAAGTCTACCCACCTTTAAAATTCCCGCTATTTTATCACAGAGCGCGTCAAGCATATTTGCTAGAACGTCAAGCGCAAGCAGGCAGGCGGGCAGGGCCACAGCCAACCATTAATGTTCACGATCCGATCTTTAGCGATAATCGTCGAGCTACTCGAGCCTGGTTACAAACGCAAGGCGGTGTTGCAAGTGCAGAGCGTACTCGAGCATCGTTGCAAACTGAATACAAACAACATTTTTTAACAATTTTTGAGCAACAATTGAGCAACGGTCTTATCAAAATATTATATCCAGACTTAGGTGAAGAAGAACATATTAAGGTTACCTCAGACTTTAAAGATTTTATTGAGTATTTATTTGGCTCTTATGAAGCTGGAGCAACAGGGGGAGACATCTTAATCCAATCGCTGCAAGCCGCTTTAACTTCAGAGACCGAGGATGCTTTAATGATACTGTTTAGCTCATTGAATCAAGCGCGAACAGCCTATGAGGGTAGTGCGCGCAAATATATTGCAGCAACCCATCCTTTATCAAAAGGACAAGCGCGAGATTGGTCATGTATGCCTGGTGTTGATGAGCGGCTTCTCGATGGACTGACGCCTAAGCGATTATCACAAGAGCCAGCTCACAATCCCGAAGATATCCCGCTAGAAGAGCAATATGTTCAATGGTTAGCGCATAGGTTTATCAGAACAACACCAGAGGGACTGTTACCTTCACCCTTGTATTACTCTATGGTGTTAAAAGCCACCTTGCCAGAGAGCTGGAGTTGTGGGGTTGAGTCTAAAAACACCTATCATCTCACGATCGGCTATCCAGCAGGTTACATTGAGCAGTCTGAAAAGACACAAAAAGACAAGCTGTTAGCCATAGCACGAGGATTGTTGGGTGCAAAAGAGGATGAAGAGGTTAGCTTTGCTCAACTGCATCAAGCCTTCTTTCCAAACCTTTCCCAGCAATCCCCATCAGCAGTGCGAGCGTTAAACTATCCAGCAGTACAAAAATTTTTCCCCAATACCACTACAACGATGTTACCTCATCAAGTAAGGAATTTCTTATCAACTGCAGGGTTGAATGTCGACATGACTCAAATCCCACCTTCAGAACAGGGTGAATTTTTAGAACACAGCGTAACTCAGGCAGCACAGCAGACCGCTCAAGCCACACTCTTAAGAGTATTACAGATGACTTATGCTACTGCGCAAGATGCTCATGATGAATTAACGCGTTTAGGGGTGGCTGGTCATGTTGGCTCAGAGCAAAAAGATGTGCTCATCATCAAAGATCAAGAAGGTAATCAGCAAGATATCAGAGAGAGCTTTTCTCAATGGGGTATGGATAAAGACGCCATCAAAGCAAGAATGGGTGAACAAACAGGGATGAATACAGATTGGCTTAATCTTATCAACCTGTTATTTTTGCGGAGCAATACTGATGGCTTGGATTTGTGTCAGTCATTAGCAGCAGCAGGATTTGTAGGAGTGCTTCAAAATGTAGAAGGAGAGATTGATTCTGCAGAAGTTGCAAGAGAATTGAGAGAGTCAAAAGACAGTTTATTAGCTCTAGGTATGGCTTATCAACAATCACATCCCGAGCATTATTTTCATTATTATGTGAGGAATGAGACTTTAAAAAACACACTGAAGGAACATATTTTAGGAAAAACAAGACTAGTTTTGGGCAATGATTATTATGAATGCACTCCGTTTCCTTGTCAGCAAGAACTTGTGACGGAGATTGTGGGCGAGTGGATAGCAAAAAACGAGTTGCCTCAAACTCAAGTAATGAGAGAAAATTTAGTGCGTTGGTTGGTCTTGCAACGGAATACTGCAAGCATTATCCTTTTAAAAGCAAATGCAATTTTATCATCTTTATTGAAAGAGTCCCCTGGTTTTTCAGGACATCTATTTTTAGAGACAGCTAGACAAGGTTATTTAGATATTATCGAAGTCCTTTTAGAGGCTGGTGCTGCTGTTGATTTAAAAGATATTCGAGATAAGACAGCCCTGATGTATGCAGCTATCAGAGGTCATTTAGCCGTTGTTAACACTCTTGTAAAAGCTGGCGCCGCTGTTAATTTACAAGATGGTTATGATTATACGGTCGTTATGTGGGCAACTGAAAAGTCTTATCTAAACGTTCTCAAAGCGCTTTTAGAGGCCCAGCCTAAGCCTGATCTTGATTTAAAAAATAAAGATGGCCACACGCCTCTTCTGAGAGCAGTAATGAAGCGTGATTTAAATATTGTCCAAGCCCTTTTAGATGCTGGCGCCACTGTTGATTTATCGGATAAAGCTGGTAAAACAGCTCTTATGTTTGCAGCTGAAGACGGTCATCTAGATATTGTCAAAGCTCTTGTAAAATCCGGAGCCGCTATTGATTTAACAGATCATGATAGTAATACAGCTCTTATGTATGCAGCTAAAAAAGGTCATTTAGATGTTGCAAAAGTCCTTTTAGAGAGGGGCGCTGCTGTTGATTTAAAGGATTATATTGGCCGAACAGCTCTTATGTTCGCAGCTCAAGAAGGTCATATAGATGTTGTCCAGGCTCTTTTAGAAAGGGGTGCCGCTCTTAGTTTACAAAATCGTCATGGTGATACGGCTCTTACGTGCGCAGTCGAAAATGGCCATCTCGCGATTATTGAAGCTCTTTTAAATGCCGATGCACATTTAAATTTTATTAAATTTTTTATCTTACATGTACGTTATGCAGGATATTTTTCATTCCAGTTTAAAAGCAACCTTAATAACAAGAATATCTTTAACTCTTTAACTCATGCTTTAAAAAGAAAAGATGATCAATGCGCTTGTATATTGATCAATCGATTTGTAGCTATTGATTTTAATGATAGTCATATTGATTTTCGCTCGTTGCTGTTCATGGTGGCCCGAAACGCTCAACCAGCAACGTTAGATCTGCTGATCTATCGTAGTGCTCAGTGGAGATTTCCAGCTTTTATTCAGCGTGACACTATAGATAGGGTTGATGGTGAAGGAAAAACAGCTTTACATCATGCTATTGAGGCGGGTAATCTCGCTATGATTAGACATTTAAGACAGAAATATCGAGCAAGTATATTCATAACAGATAACAACGGAAAAATAGCGAGAGATGTTGCTGCTGATTCAAGAGAGATCACAGCTATTTTGAATGAACCAATTCATCTGAGTGTATTAGAATATATTCTGCAATGTCTTGTTAAAGCGTTCGTGAGTCTCAAGAAGATGTTTTACGGTCAAGCTGATGATCATCCTGCAGACCAGAAGCGTAGTGATGTTCAAGGAGACAGATCGTTGCTGAGTTATCATGCAACTCACATGCCCTATGATGGCAGTGCTCAGCCAGTAATATTAAAATTTTCATCTACTACAGCAACTGCGCCAGATCTTCAATCAAGCGCTGTTCAAGAAACAGCAAAGAGAGTGCAACTCGCTTAATGATGGGCTCGGATGAGAGTTTATTTTCAGCCGCGGTGGATTTGATTCTCTTGTTTTCTTTAACAAAACTCGCGGAGTGCACCATTCAACATTTTTGTAAAAAATTTGAGTGGAGATGGATAGCGAGACCTTATAGGATCGGCTGATTGACAAGATATTATACCAGCATGAGTTTTGACCCAAGCGATTTTTGGCTTATAAAGTGTGTAGCTGTTGTGGTTAGAAGATGGAGACTAAGCCATTGTCCGTTAGGGAATGGCATGTCTATCGTGCGATCAGCTCCATGATAGAGATATCAATGCTGGACGAGACATCCGGTCAATCGGATTAGCTGATATGCTGGGACACAGCATTTGCGTCAAGAGTTCCCCCGAAGCGAGAGTTACCGGTGCAACTGCTTCAGCGAGAGGTCTTCAGGTTGCTGAAGAGGGGACGCAAGAAGCCCCCACTCACATCCCCTTAGCAATTTAGTGGCGGGAGAATACACCTCTTTTTATTTTCGCTGCTCAATAAGTTTTAATTATCTAGCGAACATAAAATGTGCAATTATGACTGTCCTTCAACAATACCTTTACTTAATTTATTAATCACATCATTGAGTAATTTTTTCGCAACCTTAACTTCTATTCGTTTCAGATGAGTTTCTGGATAAGTAGAGCTAGTTTTCATATTGTCAAGAAAATCATCGATAATCGGTTGAGCTTTATTTTTACTTATACCCAAGCTACGCTCCACTCTAATCATTGCATTGGCTGTTTTAGCTCTGGACACAAGAGGCTTTTCTAATGTTTCTCGTTCTCCTTTTTTCAAAATAACATCAGCAATTTTAGGGATAGAATGAGCAGAAAATAAATGAACGCTTCCATCAAAAACAGCAGAACTTTCTTCTATCGCAATCTCTTCTTCCGCTTCTTTAATTTCTCCATCTAAAATACTTAAGATAGAGTGAATAGCTTTGTCTTGGAGTGACTCAAATTGTGGATCGTTGAATGAGTTTACGATTTTTTCAATAAATTCTTGTTGTTCTATTTTAGGAACAGTGTAGTTATTGTGATACAGTACGTTATAAAACGATCTAAAAACAGAGTCCAAGGACACAAGAATATCTTCGCTTGGTTTTTCAATACATAAAAACTGATTGACTTGCATTTTTTTAGCCGGTTTAGGGTTGGCATAAAACATCCTAGCGCGAACAATTCTAGATCGGAAAAAGATATGAGCATCACCCATCAGCTGATCTTTTAAATCCAAAATATCAATCCTTGCGCGTTTGTCAACACTGGCTGAGCGAGTGTCAGCATATGTTTGTGTCAAACTATCTGAATTTGAAGCAAACTCTCTCACATTGGTGACATAAGCTTCAGAAGCTACTTTGTTGAAAAAATCCCAAGTTTCAGCTGGATCTTCAAGCTTCATACAAATTTTAATGTTAGTGTTAGCACCAATAGAAGCAGCCTCTTCTTTAGAGACTTTTTGGAATGCAGGTAAATCTTGCCCAGCAAAAATAGCAGAGAATCCTAATGAACGTGCTTGTGCGGGCACAACAGCGAATCCTTTTACAGCATAATAACCATACTCATCCATAATACAAACAAAAGGTGTTGGTGAGTTTGTTGGTTTACGCTGAATAATATCTTGGTAAGTTCCTTCGACATCTTCACCTAAACCTGAAGCCATCATTGCTTTAATCGAGGCAACAATAATTTTACCAAGATTGGAAAGCTCATCTGGAGATTTTTCAAGCGCTGGTAAGAGCACGCATAGTATTCTACGGTTTAAAACAACATCTTTAAAATCAATCTCTGCTAAGTTGGCCCGAATAATATGGCCATAAGTATCTGCAAGAGAAGAGAAGACCCTTGTTAATTGCATGGTGATAAATCCATGCTGTTCTCTTACTTCTCCAGCTTGATTGCCTTTTCGTGAAGGAACATAACCTGGTAAGTTATCTAAATACATTTTCAGCGGTTGTAAGACAACATCAGGCAGATCATTTAATGGTATGGGCGAGCCATTATCAAGAGGAAACATTCTATCAACAACAATCTGCTCTAGTTTTTCGAGTAAAAAGTAGTTACGCACAGTGTGAGCATCAAGGAGTAAATGGCCTTCATCACGCATGACCGTTAAAATGCGCATTAAAGCCTGAACGAAAGAGATTGCTCTTCCTTTCCACATATCACCATCACCACCACCACTACCAGAGTCCATTAAGGAAACAACAAGTTCTGAAAGCATCGACGATGAACCTTGGTTAAAGGGGTTCATTGTATTAGAAAGACGAGTTTTTTGCGCACCAATAATATCACGAGCACCCGTCATAAAGTTTACTAAAAGAAGATCATCATCACGCCCCATGTAACGAACCATAGAGAAGATTTTTGCATAAAGAGAATTATCGCCTTTACCGTCAATATAAATAAAACCACTTCCTTGACATAGGGAGTTGAAGGCTAATGAAACTAACGCTTCAGTTTTACCAGAACCAGTTGATCCGAAAATAAGAACGTGAGTTCTCATATCATCATTTGAAAACCAAAGTTCTTTGTCTGTAATTTGCTCGTTACCAAAAAAAGTAATACCCGCTGATAGCTTAGGTGTATTGGTTCCCGGGATACAGTCATTATAATCCGGGATACGCGCGACTTTAGGAATCTTAAAGGGTAAAGAGGTATGACGAGTAAGATAAAAAATATTTAGGCCAACTAACAGTAGAAAATATATTTCTATACCGATAGGAGTGATAAATCCTGCTATTCCTAGTATCGAAATAATTGTAAAACAAGTTGTTGGTTCACAAAGCCAATCAGCTAATCTTGTACCTAGCGGGCGAGTATCCCGCGTCATCTGACGTGCTGAGTGTTCACTTTTTTCATCAATTCCACGAAAATTAGTCATAATACTGGATTTCCTTAATTACTGGCTTTTGTTTCATCATCAAGATAGATGATTTTTTCTAAGGCCTGTTCTAATGCAATGATAGCTTGATTAATAACTGGTCTAAAAAGGGGTCTTCCTAACTCTAATTCTGCAATTAAATGAGCATAAGGGCCTGCAACTTCACAATAAGGCGTTTGTCGACCAACGCAATTGAGCATGTACCATAATTCTCTATCTATGGGTTTGAGCCAAATAAAATCAGCAGTCGCTAACACTCCATCTGTTCTTGCTAACTTTAACATCGCTGCCATAACAGTGAGAACATAAGCATGACTTTGTACACATTTTATAGCAGCTTTTGATTGACGATGTTTTTTCAAAAGCGGCTCAACAAGAGAAAAATCGGGAACACCTTTAGAATAAGAAACTGATAAATCTTCAAGGAGTTCAGCCGATCCTTGAACGTCATGTTCTATTCGAGCTAAAAAGATTGCAAAAAGAGCTCTTGCATAATCTGGCAAAGAAAACTCACCTTCCCACAACTTGCCCATTTGTTTTTTAAAAACAATTTCTGCTTTCTCTTTAATTAAATTCGCTTTTTTAACCCCCTCTGTTTTCCAGGGAGATTTTCTATCTATAACCGTCTCAACAGAAACCAATTCATTTTTTTTACAAAACTGTAATGGGGTTAAGGCCATGCTCCATGGGCCCGTATTAATATCAATATCAATAAGATTTAAATTAATAACAGGCATGATTTTTACCCAATTTTTTTCTTCTTGTGTGCTTAGTGTGTTCATATTGTGTTTTGTGACACACCGCACTTGAGTGTTTTTATTCCAAACTAATCGTAAGGATGTAGCAGACAAAAGAAGCATCACAAAACTTAAATAAAAGCCGGTTTGTTGGCCAATATATAGTAATGCATCCAAGTCTTGGGTGTCAGGATTTAATAAAATAAAATCAAGCATTTGATTGACATTGTCATTAAATGAAGTCAAAGGGAGATAGGAAAGAACATCGAGAAACAACAGTTCCATTTTTTTGATAAAAACATATGTACCAATAATTTGATCTTTGAATTTTAACCAAATAAGTCCAAAAATCACAAATAAGCTACCGATAAACCATAAAATCCCTAACCCACTAGAATCTTGATTAGGATTGCCGCCTTGACCCGCCGCCATACTTTTACTCCGTTTGAGTGTTTTCTGTAAATAAAATAAACTTTCTCTTAATCGTAGAGCAGTTCATCTAGTTTTATATTTTTTGCAGAAGAGCTTTGATGAATTAACTCTATTAAGACATCAAGCATACAAAGAATTCGATAGGAGTTTGGAATGGATTCATCGAATGATACTTTTAATCCCGAAACACTACCTGATACTTTTTGATAAGAAACGCCTAATGTTTTGTTCAAAACAAAAGTTGATAAGCTTTCAGCCCGTTTTGTGAATGCTGGTAGTAACCCGTCGTCAGCAAATACTTTATCGGAACTTATTGGTTTTCCAAATATTTCAAACTTACATCCAAGCAAATCAGCCATAGTTTTCATATAGTCACTTATAGTCATGATTGCAGTTATCCTCAATTAAAATAATTTTTGCAGCTCATGAATTCATCGCTGCCCCCATGAACATTACTATAGTAACATTTTATAGTGTTTGCAGAAATCGTGATATCGATTATGCTAGTTGGTATAGTTATTGATTTAGAAAGCATTGAATATGATTTTCCACTTGTACCGTGCATTTCTCATTTTTATGCTGTTGCCATTCACTGGGTGTGGTTCAAGTTATTATTCTGTTGATGATGATAAAGAGCCAATCGAGAGTCCGGATACAGCAACTTATGTTGATAAGACACTAACTGCTCAAATTTCAAATTTAGAAAAAGATTTGAAAAACTTTTCAAATTTCTTTTTGTTTCAAGATAAAGAAATTAAGCTTCCTCGCAGAGATGCTTTAGTCACTGATAATTACGTTCTTAACCGAACAGTCTTTATTGACTGGTCAGGCCCTGTAGAACAGCTTTTAAATGATATTTCTGGATTGACAGGGTATAAAGTGCAAGTTATTGGTTCAAAGTCTATTATTCCACCAATCGTCACATTAAATCATCAAAACATTAAACTGGTCGATGTCGTTAGGGATGTGGCTTTACAAATTCATCAAAAAGCAGATCTTATCGTTTTTCCAGATGAACAATTGATAGAATTGAGATATAGGTAGCCATCATGCGGTTAATAATAAGTATTGCCCTGCTATTTTTACTGGGGTGCGGAAGTAACAAGATTATTATTAGGGATGCAGATCGTGATAAAATTCTTGTAATGAATCAAGATCTTGTATTACAGCCTTATGAGTTAGCCCCTACCCGTTTTGAGGTGATTAGAGATAGTGCCTTAATGTATTCAGCTCAATGTAGTTTGCGCTTTCATTATCATATTATTAACGAGGCTTTAAAAAATAAGGCATCGTTATTAGATAAGATATATAATTTTCAGCCTATTATGTTAGATCATGATATTTTGCCACCTGTTGTTATACAATCTGATCGTAGTATTGAAAAAGTCTCATCAAATCATCTCATTATTGCTGATAAGACTTTTAAGATTTTAAAAGATGCTGCTTTCTTAACAACACCGTTAACATGGCGAGAATATCTTATTGAAAACATTCTTGAACCTGCAGTACCAGATAAAAGTTTTTTACCTGGTAATAATCTGGAAAAAGAAGTTTGGGCTAAATATGTCGAGCAAGGCTGGGAAGCGGGCAAGGAACAAGCGTTTCGCATCTTTAGTAATAATATAGATAGACTCAATCAAGAATATTTAGGAATGATAGCGTTCCATAGGCTCTTTCAGCAAGGGCTAATGACAGCACCGATCATCAATGAAATTGAAAATGGTGTGACAATGAATGCTGATGTTATGAACATTAATCAACGGATTTTAGCGATAGCTCAGCAAGGATTTTTAGAAGGAGACTATCAACGTTGGCATTCTTACATATTTTTTACAGAATAAAATAATGTGATTAAAATATTGAATAGAATTTGATAACGAATCTTGATGATTAAGATAGCTCACTGTAAAGGAGGAGCGAGATTGGCCGTTTAATACGGGCGCTATCCCACCTGACCATCCGGTATAGGTTCTCGCGTAGTTTAAGATGAAAGTTGCACAATCTGATTATCTTGTCAAAATGACGCCGCCCAGGATCACGAAAAAAGATCTTGACACAATGCTATTGCATTGCGTTCAAAATCAAGCTTCTGATATCACTCTTCAGACGCAAGAGCCTATGATTGCGGAGATTTACGGACACTTGTATGCCATTACGGGACGCCCGTTGCTAAGCTCTGAAGTCGCTGAAATGATTAATGAAATTTATGGCCCTAATGCAACAACACAATTATCTAGTGGCGTTGATTTGGATACCAATTATGAAATCAGACCATCTCGTTTTGAACGTATTCGTTTTCGTGTCAATGCCACCGCTTGTTTAGTCAATGGAGCTGATGGGCTGCAAATCACCTTACGTTCCATTCCGATCGATCCTCCTTCGTTGGCAGATGTTCAACTCGAAGAAGATATTACTAAAAACTTTGCACCAGAACAGGGTATTATCGTTATCACTGGATCGACAGGCTCTGGAAAATCGACCCTTTTAGCCTCAATTATTCGGTCAATTGCAGAAGGATCGGGCTCTCATAGAAAAATTTTAACGTATGAATCTCCGATTGAGTTTGTTTATGATAACATCGAGGCAACATCTTGTGTGATTTCTCAATCAGAGATTCCTCGTCATCTACCAACGTTTGCCGCTGGTGTCCGCAATGCCTTACGTCGTAAACCCAGATTGATTCTCGTAGGAGAGGCGCGAGATGAGCAAACGATTGCTGCTGTTATTGATGCGGCTTTAACAGGCCATCCTGTTTATACAACAGTTCACTCTAATGGAGTTGCTGATAGTGTTCGACGGATGATCTCCTCCTTTCCTCCTGAAGAGAGACATGGTCGAGCTCTTGATATTATTGAGTCAATGCGTATGGTTGTTTGGCAAAAACTGGTTAGAACTGTTGATGGAAAAAGGATAGCATTACGTGAATATCTTGTTTTTACTCAAGAAATCAGGGATATATTAATTGATACGCCCGTTGAATTAGCCACTGCTAAAACAAGAGAGCTCTTGGAACTTTATGGCCAGCCCATTGCAAAAGATGCGAAGCGCAAACTCGATCAAGGTATTATTGATGAGCGCACTTATCAATTAATTGCTAGAAAAGCATCCAAAACAGAGGAAAGCGCATGATCGATCCTGCAACGCATTGGCGAGACTCTGCTCGTCCCGCACGATTTTTTATTGTTGATGCAAATATTATTTATCCGATATTACTATTTTTATTCAACATTAGTTATCGGACCTTAATCATTTTAGGAGTTTCTTTTGTGTTTTTTTTAACTCTTGATAGAGTAGGATTCACTGTAAAAAAGACAATAAGATACTTAAAAGTACAAATTAGTGGCAAAATTCGTTATAGAAGAGGTTGGTGGCAATGATAGAAGAGGACAAACACGCAAAAATTCAATTTGCATATGGAGCGGAAGGCGCATTAAAGCTGACATGGTTAGCGTTATTTTTAACAGCAGGATTAATGTTAGCATCAGGAATGCTTTTTGTTCTCTATCAACGTATTCCAGAGCCCAAGTATTTTGCTGTTAATAGCGATAACAAATTTTTTACACTACCTGTATTAGCAGAACCCTCACTGTCACTAGGATTATTACAAAACTGGGTAACCACATTTGTTTTAGCAGCTCACACTTTTGATTTCCAAAATTATGATAAGCAATTAGTGGAGATGAAAAAATATTTTACTGACAACGGGTATAAAGAATATTTGATGACTATGGCTGGATTTAGCGAAAATGTGAAAGGGAGTCAGTTGTTACTCTCTTGCACTGTGATAGATGCTCCAGCGATCCAACGAAGCACAACGATTGATAATCATTATGAATGGTTTGTCACTGTCCCTATTATTATTCGTTATGATAGTGCTTCGACGTCAAAGAGTGAGCGCCGAAAACTGTCTTTAGTCATTAAAAGAGTTGATACAAACGCCAATCCTTATGGTATCGGCGTGTCTATCTTTAATTCAGATATTTAATTAAAAAATATTTTAAGGGTTTTGCCAGGGTTATTGGGATCGACAGGATGAGTCTCAAACATAAAGCCTTCATTTGTTTGAATATAATATTTTTTATTATGATTGGGCTGAAGTACAAAATAAAGAACAAAAAACGATGCAAGATAAAGACAGCTTAATATCATGTTGATGGTTGTTAAAGAGCGCGTATACTGTTTATAAATACGATAATCCATAGCTGCATTTCCTAATGGGGATGACACTTATAACTTTATGATATTTTTTGCTAGAAGTAAAAGGCTAAAAAATGAACATTCATGAGCTTGTGCTGAGAAGAAATAGATTTTATCAAACAGTTGTCCATTGGCAATTTATTCTTACTCTATTGATTTTAACAGGAATCTATTTTAATTATTTATTCATTCGAAAAGTCAGTGCGCAATCAGTTCTGCCCGTATATTTCATGACTGATAAATATGGTTATTATTTAGCGGACCAACCTTTGACAGAGCCTCTTTATCATGATGATCAGATTGCTCTTTGGGCTAATGATCATGTTTTAGATCTTTTGCAGCTCAATTATATTAGCTATACAAAAACACTCAATAGGGCAGCAAAATTTTTTAACCCTATTGGCTATGTTAATTATATGAAGGCTTTAAATCAATCTAGAAATATTAGCGCGTTGTTAGCCCATCAATATAAAACAATTGGAGAAATCATTGAGCCTTTAAAAGTAACACGAACATTTACTGAGCGCGGTCGTTTTAGTTGGGTTTTGAAAGGAAAATTTATGATGCACTATATTAACACTAAAAATGTTAATAATCCTTTTGATCAAGAACTCGATTTAACAGTATTAGTTGTACGAGAAAGCCTCTATTTATATGAAGAAGGAATTTCTTTAATGACGGTTATTGCATAATGACTTGCAATTTTATTAAACATACCTTTTACTGATTAGTGAAAGCAACTGGATTTTTTTATATGAAATTTTGTTCTTTAAGAAATTTTTTACCAATCGCAATGATGATTTTTTTATCAAATCTGATTTGTGCCGATGAGTTGTTTGAAAAACAATCTCAATTAAAACAAGATGCATTTGACCAGGCAATAGATAATTTTTTTCCATTATCTCCTGATCAAATCAAAATGATTTATGGAGCATACGAAAAAAAACTTGCAGTTTCTTCATTACCATTAACACCAGTTCCGATAGCTGTGACCTCAACGAGAAATATCTCTTTATCCCCAGGATCAGATATTCCTCTTGTGCGGTTGAGTAAGGGGTATATTAGTTCTGTTATTTTCTTAGATCAAACAGGACAACCTTGGCCGATAGCAAATTACTCTCTTGGAAACCCAGAGGCTTTTGATATTAACTGGGATAATCAATCTAATACACTGTTTATTCAGTCATTAAAGAGTTGGGCTTTTGCCAATATAGGGATTCGATTACAAGGGCTTCCCACACCAATAATGATAAACTTGGCTTCAAGTCAGGGAGAGGTTGATTATAGATTGGATTTTAATATTCCAGAAAATGGACCTTTTGCTAAAGAAAATAATCATATTGATGCATTGGCTGTTGATAATAAATTGTTAGCATTTTTAGATGGTGCTCCTCCAATAGGAGCTATTCCGTTATATTTAGAACCTGATTTAGGGCAAGCTTGGCTTATGCAGGGACGTGTTATTTTACGCTTAAAAGATACATTACTTTCTCCTCAGTGGTTTGCTCAAACACAAAGCTCTGATGGTATGAAAGTTTATGAAATCAGCAGAACTAATACGATCGTTGTTGCGCGTAAAGGCTCTCCTAAAACTGTAACGATTAAAGGATTGTAATATGGCTGCGCAGCCCTCTAAATTAAGATCGTTTGCAATTATTTTAGTTGGTGCTTTCTCCATCTATTTAGTGACAAACTTTTTTACCAAAAATGACAAAGTCGTTGAAAAAACCCAGATTAGTGTGCGTTCATCACCTGAGATAGAATCTATTCCTGGTTCTATTAAAAACAATGATAGATATATTAAGCTTCAACAGGAAAATAATGCTCAACGTGCATCTGATGCAAAAAAAAGAGGAGAATCAGCTTTGCCTACGATGGTGAATAAACCAAAAGAAGATAAAACTGATGAAGAGTTTTTTAAAGATTTCGCCAAAAAACAAGCGCCTCAAGATGAAAAAAAGAATCGTGAAGATGCTTTGAAAAAAGCGCAAGAAGATGCAGATAAGCGTTTAAAAGAACAACAAAATCGTCTTGATAAATTACGAAAAGAGCAAGATGAAAAAAGAAGATTAACCGAACAATCTCGTCTCGATCAGCAAAGAAATCAAAATTATCAAAAAGACCTGGATGTGATGAAAGGAATAGTTTTAAATGAAATTAATCTATTAACTAAAGGTTATAGTTCCAGTATTAAACAAGTTTATGTGGGTTCAAAAACAACTCCCGATGATCTTAATCAAAATAATAAAACCAGTCAGATGGATAAGGCTAGCCAACCTTCTGCCCCTGCATCCGCACCAATAAAAGCAACACCTTTTTACAAAGCAGGCACTGTTATTTATGGAGTCATTCAGACTGATTACAACAGTGATAATGCGGGACCTATTCTTGCAAGAATAACCAGTGGACCACTTGCTGGTTCAACATTAATTGGCACAGCTAGCCAGCCATCTTCAGAGTGGTCATCCGGTATGGGTGTTGTTTTTAACACTTTAGTAACACCATTTGGTACACGATCTCAATCTGTAGCCTTAACAGCCATTAATCCTGAAAATTATCAAACCGGTGTTAGTTCTTCAACAAATTATCACTATGCTCAACGTTACGGGGCCATGATTCTTTCCGGAGCGATTCAGCAAGCGAGTAGTCAAGCTCAAAGCGGTTCTGGATCGTCTTCAGAAAATTCTAATACAACCGGATCGTCAACTACTTCGACGAAAACATCGACAAATACGACAAGCGGTTATGCATCTATATTCAGCCCTATCAGTTCACAGATCAGCGCTAATTTAAGTAAAGTAGGTTCTAGAGCACCTACATATACAATACATCAGGGAACAGCCATAGGGCTGTTATTTTTAAATGATTTTGTTCTTGAGTCTTGAGGATTAATGTTATGAGTGAGAATAAAAATTCTTCAAAAATAAATGAATTTGATTTTGAAGAAGATCCAGTTGCAGGAAAAGTTATCGATCAATCAATGATTGGTCGTCAAAAATCACCGATAAACAACTCGCTCATTGTTGCTGTTGTTATAATTGTGTTACTCTTTGTTGTTTTTAAATTTACTGGGAAATCTTCGTCTAAAAAGCCGAATGCAACCAAAGAAACAGTATCAGTTATGAGCGCACAATCATTACCGCCTCATCCTGAACCAGCAGCTCAGCTTTTGGTGTCCAAATCAGCTCCAGCTGCTGCCCCGTCAAAGCCAGCAGTGGATAATTCCGTTAAAGACACTAAAAATACTGCTGATATTAAAAAAGATCCGGTAGAGAAACACATTGAGCTATCTAAAAATATTGAGAGCCCTGATATAATCAAGATGGATCACCCTGATATGACTCGTTTAATGAAAGATATTCATCTTGCTTTAGATAAAAATTATAAGCAAAATCAAGTCTTGATCGAGGGCATTAGTCATAGAATAGATCAACTTGTTACGACTCAAGGTAGCGATAAGAATTTGGCTGAAGGTCAATTTGCTCAAATTCAATCACAATTAACTGTTTTACAAGATCAGCAAAAAGATCTGCGGTCTAAAGCTGATTTGCTGCTTAATAAAACACTAGAGCAAGAAAAAAGTCTTAAACATATTGATGAGCTTTTAGTCAAGCAAGCCGCAGAGTTTGATACAGCTGAAGATTTACAAGCGGTAAAGGCCCCATCGAAAGTAGTCATTCACGCCATTATACCTGGAAGAGCTTGGTTGCGCGATCAAAATAATAAGATTTTCTCTGTGGTTGAAGGCGATGAGATTCCTGGATATGGCAAAATTTTAACGATTGACCCGCGTTTAGGTACCCTTATAACAAATTCAGGACAAATTTTAAGATATTGATCTTAATATAAGGTAGCAGCTAATGTCCACATTTACAGTAGCGGGTAATTCTTACACAATAAATCAGAGTCTTGGGTATACTAATTTATTAACAACGGCATATCATCTTGAAATGCTTGTTATGGTCATGTCTTATATAGCCGGTATTGTCATGATCATCAGAGGCTTTGCGTTATACAAAGCTTTTGGTCAGAATATTAATCAGGCTACGCGTCCTGGAGAAGTTGCAGGACCAGCTGTTTATATTATTATTGGAGTATTTCTTTTTTATTTCCCAAGTATTTTCAAAGTGGGTCTTTATACTCTTTATGGAACAATAACACCCACAGATTTAGTATACAAAGGCTCAGATACTTCTAGAAATTGGGATAATCTCTATACATTAATCAATCGTTATTGTCGTTTAATAGGAGTCATTTCATTTTTTAGAGGGTTATTGTTGATTTCACGAGCGGGAGAGCAGGGTACGCAACCTGGGAGCATAACAAAAGGAATGATTCATTTAGTGGCAGGCATTATGATTTATAATATAGGAGGCACTATCCTTGTCTTCCAATATACGTTTGGTATTACTAAAGTAGGTGGAGCATAATCATATGCAATTACTCCCTTTACGATTTCATATTAAAGCTGGTAACTGGAATTATTATCATCAGCGCATGGAATCTCGAAATTACGCTAAAATAAAAGAAATCGTCCTTGACCAATATAAGAACCAATGTGCTTATTGTGGTTATGTATCTATTCATAATCATCTTGTGAATAAAAATTTCAATTATCGGGATAACTCAAAAGAAAATATTATTCCTGCATGCTCTATTTGCGTGCAATGTGTCTTACTTGATGGATTTGGACAAGATCCTCAATTTGGAGGCACTATTATTTTCTTACCTGAATTAGAGCAAGTTCAATTAGCACATCTTTTGAGAACTGTTTATGCTGGTTTTGAAAAACAAGCGAGTTACAAATCAAGATTAGCTGATTTTATGATCACTTTTGAAGAGCGCAAAGAATACGTCGAAAGTATTCTTGGTAAAAAAAGCTACGAGCCAGAATTTTTCGCTCAAGGTCTTTTGGATACTTTTATTGATGAAAAAAAGCTTGAACATCCTATTTTTAAGAGTTTGCGATTTTTACCAGATAAAGCAAAACTTAAAAATGAGATACCGGATTTTATCCGGACTTATTTTAATAATGATTAAAGGACTAATAAAGGGGTTATAAATGAAAGTTAAAAATAAAATGTTAGCAATCGCTGCAGGGTTATTCATG
>Ga0214917_10001019_pt1 | contig 36730 bp, 23 predicted proteins | sample LL_1208_BB_MetaG_FD_177983 | JGI IMG/M metagenome (GOLD analysis project Ga0214917, IMG submission 177983) | Freshwater microbial communities from Lake Lanier, Atlanta, Georgia, United States - LL_1208_BB | ecosystem: Environmental > Aquatic > Freshwater > Lake | place: USA: Georgia | collected... | reverse complement strand
CACCTCTCGCACGGTGACCGGCCTGACCAACGGAGTGGCCTACTCGTTCCGCATCGCCGCTGTGACGGCGTTTGGTCGCGGGACTTACTCGGTGGTCGGAGGCCCGGTGACGCCCGCGACCGTTCCGACGGTCCCGCTGAATCTGGTCGTCACCGGCGGTGATGCGTCGGCCACGGCGATCTGGGCCACGCCGGACAGCAATGGCGGGACGGCGATCCTTGGTTATGTCCTGGAGACGACGAGCATCGCCGGAACGGTGACTCAACTTCTCGACGCGGTCAACTCGTTCACGGCGACCGGTTTGACCAACGGAATCGAGTACACGTTCCGCGTCGCCGCCCGCAATGCCCAGGGTGTTGGTCCGTTTGCCACCAGTTCCACGGCGACCGTAACGCCCGTCGGTCCCTCGTTCCCGCCTGCCTGGGTGAGCGGCTCGGCATCCGACCGGCGGGTCGATCTTGCCTGGACGACACCACTCGGGAACGGACGGCCGATCACGGGCTACGTGCTCGAGCGGACGAGCGTCGAGGGCCGCGTGGTGGAGAATGTCGGCGTAACGAACTCACGGACAGTTGCGGGCCTGACGAACGGCGTCGCCTACACGTTCCGGGTGGCTGCGGTGACCTCGTTCGGCCAAGGGCAGTTCTCGGTGACGGCAGGCCCGCTGATGCCGCTGGCGGTTCCCACTTCGCCGAGGAACTTTGTGGTCGTTGGTGGCGACACGACGGCCACCGCCACCTGGTCTACGCCCGTCGACGATGGCGGGACGCCCGTTCTCGGTTATCTGCTCGAGATCACGAGTGCCGCGGGCACCGTGACCCAGACACTTGGGCCGGTGAACTCGTTCACCGCAACCGGCCTGACAAATGGGGTCGCCTACACGTTCCGCGTGGCCGCCCGTAATGCCCAGGGTGTCAGTCCCTTTGCCGCTACAGCGACCGCCGTCACGCCACTGCCGCTGGCGAATCCGCCGACGCGGCTGTCTGGTCGGGCGGGCAATGGCAGTGTGTCACTGGTGTGGACGGCGCCGACCCAGACGGGCGGCCTGCCGATCGTCGACTACCGTGTGCAGTACTCGACCAACTACGCCGGCAACCCGGCCACGGCCACCTGGGTGGACGTCGCCGACATCATCTCGGCCGTGGTGCGGACCACCGTGGCGGTCCCGAATGGGCAAACGTATGTGTTCCGGGTCGCGGCCTTGACCGCGGGCGGCGTGGGGCGGTTCTCGACGCCGTCGCCCGTCCTCACGCCCTTCTCGCCCGTTGCCTTGCCGGCGGCTCCGACCGGATTGACGGCGACGAGCCCGGTCTCGCGGCAGGCCAACCTGACGTGGGCCCCGACGCCGACGAACGAAGGCGGACCGGTCGTCGCGTATATCCTGCAGTACCGGGTCTCGGGCAGCACCACGTGGCAGTCCATTCGGACCACCACGCCGGCCCGCGTGCTCACGGGTCTGGTCAGTGGTCGTGACTACGGGTTCCGAGTGCGGGCGCAGAATCTCGCCGGGCTCGGGGCCTTCAGCCAGGAAGTCATGCTGCGGGTTTCGTGAGCGTTCGGTCGGCTCCACGAACAACCGTTCACCAGCGGCCCTCGAGGCCCAGGCTCACGCCCTGAGCCACGACGCCACCGTTGGTGTTCAGCGTTCCGACCGCGGGTTGCCCGGGTGTGAGGGTCTGGCTGCTCAACTGCTGGGTCGGCTGGGCGATGCCCGAGAGCCAGAGGCCGAAATAGCCGAACCGAAAGTCAAGGCAGCTCGTGATGGGCACCACGCCCGTGAAGCCCAGTTCACCCGCGAAGGCCCCGCTGGCTGGTGATGCTCCTACGGCCACCGAAGCAGTGCCAGGGTTGGTCGGGTCGTTGGTCGTGTATTCCGATGACTGGACCGCGTTGTTGTAGTAGGCACCGGCCTTGATCAGGCCGTCGAAGCGAATCCAGCGGGTGGTCAGAAGGTTGGCATCGATCCCGATCTGGCCGCCATACAGGTCGTTGAAGCAGTTCGTCTGGTAGAAATCGGTGATGCCTCCACCCGCAGTCGCACCCTGGAGCGTGAACTGCTCCTGCCACTCGATCCAGCGGAAACCGGCCAGGAACCGCACGGACTTGGCGAAGCAGTGATATCGGTTGAACTCGAAGCTCTGCAGCCGGCTGCCCAGGTTGGCGTTGCCCGATTCGAAATTATTGACATTGTCGTTGCCGTAGATGCCGGGAGGAGCCAAGGCGTATCCGGCCGAGTTCGAGGCGAGGGGCCGTTGGCTGCGGAAGTTCGCCGCCCGCAGGTAGGTCGCTTCGATGGCATGGCCCGTGCAGTTGTTGACCCGGAACAGGGAAAATCTGGGGCCGGCGGCCGCCGTGCTGTCCATGCCGTTCGCGTTGAGGACGCCGAGAACGGGCGTGACGCCGGTGTCGAGGATCGGCCGATCCGGCGGGGCGTTGCGCCACAGGATCAACGCATCCACCCGCCCGATCCAGCAACCGTCGCCGCGGTCATGCGGGCAAATCTCGATCAATGCCGTGCGGTGACGGCCGCAGGGATTGGCGCAGCCGCACGGCAGGCTGTCGCAACTCGTGCAGTCCGTCGCCCATGCATCGCCGGGCGACGGGTCTGCGAAGTCGCCGGCATCGCCGACGCTGGCTGCGCCGTCGAAGGCGGGGTCGATGCCCGGCTCGGTCACCACCGAGTCCCAAGCCCCCTCAGGCTGCTGAGCGGAGAGCGGGGATGTCGACCCGAGAACCGCTCCAATGGCCAGGCCCCACGTGAGGGCCTTGAGCCGAACACAAGGGGCGGCCGTCCTGCAGAATGCCGTCGCGGATACCGCCGCTGCGAACCATTTCATCGTCAAATCCTCCGAATCGAGGGGTCTGACGGATTGAATCGGTCGTGCCGGTCATTCCGCAGGAGACGGCCTTCGCGGGTTCCGGTCGTGCAAACTGGGTAACCCAGGTAGCGCGATCACACCGAGGAAAGCCTTCGTCCAGGCCCCGCCGGTTGCCTGGAACTGCGAAAGGGGGCTTTGGAGACTGGCGGCAAGAACCTGCCAATCCCGCGGGCGTCCATGCCCCAGCGATCCGAACTACGAGCCGCGAGCCATCCCAAAAATGCACGCGACCGGCCAGGAGGTGGCCGGTCGCGTCGAGTTGCTCGCAGTGGCGTCAGTATCCTTCGATGGCGACGCCGACCGTTCTACCAGCGGCCTTCGAGGCCCAGGCTCACGCCCTGCACGAGCACGCCACCGTTGGTGTTGATCGTGCCTTCGGCCGGGACTCCCGGAGTGAGCGTCTGGCCGGAGAGCTGCTGCGTGGCTTGGGCGATGCCCGAAAGCCAGAGGCCGAAGTAGCCGAACCGGAAGTCAAGGTAACCGGTGATCGGCACCACCCCCGTAAACCCGAGTTCACCCGCGAAGGCGCCGCTCGCCGGCGATTCGCCGACCGCAACCGTGGCAGTGCCAGGATTGACGGGGTCGCTGGTCGTGTATTCCGAGGATTGTACCGCGTTGTTGTAATAGGCCCCCGCCTTGACCACGCCATCGAAGCGAATCCACGGCGTCGCCACGAGATTGGCGTCGATGCCGATCTGACCGCCGTAGAGATCGTTGAAGCAGCCAGTCTGATAGAAGTCAGTGATGCCGCCTGTCGCGGTGTCCTGGAGCGTGAACTGCTCCTGCCAATCGATCCAGCGGAAACCGGCCAGGAATCGCAGGAACTTGCCGTGGGCGTGGTGCCGGTTGAGTTCGAAGCTCTGGAGCCGGCTGCCGAGGTTGGCATTGCCGGAGTCAAACGCCAGGGGTGCGTTGCCATAAATGCCCGGTGCCGCCGTCACGTATTGCTCGCTCACCGCCCCAAGCGGCCGGATGCTGCGAAAATTAGCGGCCCGGAGATAGGTGGCCTCGACCGCGTGCCCCGTGCAGTTGTTGACGCGGAAGATCGAGAATCGCGGGCCGGCTGCGGCCGTGCTGTCCATGCCGTTGGCGTTGAGCAGCGGCCCGGTCACGAGGGCGTTGTCGACGAGCGGCCGGTCCGGCGGCGCATTCCGCCAGAGGATGAGCGCGTCGACCCGGCCGACCCAACAGGCCTTCTTTTCGTGGCAGCCGGTGTCGATCAGCGCCGACGGGCAGCAGTTTTCGCAGCCGGGCTGGTTACAGCCCGGGCAGCAGCCATCGCCCGAGGAAGCGTAGGCCTCGTACGCCGGGTTTCCACCTTCGACGATCCGCTCGCCCCCAACGGAATCCGGCGTGACCACGCCGTCCGCGGCCAGCGGCTGGCCGTCTCGGGGAATGCCCGACTCGACGAGGACCGATGCCGCCGGTTCGTCTTCCCACTGCTGCCGGGCCGCCTGTGCCGACGAGGGTCCGAACGTGCCGAACAGGGTCGCGATCGCGACGGTAGCGGTCGCTCCGGTGACGCTGACCGACCGGATGCGGAAAGGACGCACAGCCATCATTGCTGCCTCCGAGGATAATGCCGTGACGACCGGTGGAATCGGTCGTGCGGGTCATCCGGCGGCAGAGTTCCGTTTGCGGTTCGCGTCGGGCAGGCTGGGCAAATCCTGCGGCCCCAGGAAAGCCTCCAAGGCCTCGGCGGTGTGGCTGCGGAGGAGGTCGGCACCGACCGGGGAGGCTCGGCGGCCCGGCTGGCCCGCCGCCCGCCGCCACAGGCCGGCGTGGATCACGAGATCCTCCGGCGGGCCCTCGGCCACGATCCGGCCCCCGCCGGCCCCGGCCTCCGGGCCCATGTCGAGCACCCAGTCGGCCGCGGCGATCACCTCCAGGTTGTGCTCCACCACGAGCACCGTGTTGCCCGCGTCCACCAGCCGCTCGAGCACGTGCAGCAGCTTCTCGATGTCGCTGAAGTGAAGGCCCGTGGTCGGCTCGTCGAGGATGTAGAGCGTCTGGCCCGTGCCGGGCTTGGCCAGCTCCCGCGAGAGCTTCACCCGCTGGGCCTCGCCGCCGGAAAGCTGCGGGGCCGGCTGGCCGAGCGTCACGTAGCCGAGGCCCACGTCGACGAGTGTGTCCAGGATCCGCGCCACCTGCGCGACCGGCGCGAAGAACTCGGCCGCTTCGGCCACGCTCATCTCGAGCACGTCGGCAATTGATTTGCCGTGCCATTTCGCGTGGAGCGTCTCGGAGGAGAACCGCCGCCCCTTGCAGTGCTCGCACTCCACCCAGACATCGGGCAGGAAGTGCATCTCGACGCGGCGCCGGCCCAGCCCCTCGCAGGCCTCGCAGCGGCCCCCGGCCACGTTGAACGAGAACGTCCGCGGCGTGAATCCTCGCGTGCGGCTTTCGGGCACCTTCGAGAAGATCTGCCGGATCGGGTCGAACACCCCTGTGTAGGTGGCGGGCGTCGAGCCGGGCGTGGTCCCGATCGGCTCCTGGTCCACGAGGATCACCTTGTCGACACGGTCGAGCCCCGTGAGCTTGGCGAACCGCCCGGGTTGCTCGCGGGCCGCATGCAGCCGCCGCGCGAGCGCCCGCCAGAGCACCTCGAGCACGAGCGACGTTTTCCCCGAGCCGCTCGGGCCGGTCACGGCCGCGAGCACGCCCAGCGGGAACCGCGCGTCGAGATCGCGGAGCGTGCGATGCTGAATGCCCCGGATCTCGAGCCAGCCCGTCGGCTCCCGCCGGCCCGCCGCGCGTTTCCGGGTGAGTACCGCGTCGCAGGCCCGCCGCTTCGTGAGATACGGGCCGGTCACGCTCGCGCCGAGCGACTCGAGCCGCCGGGGCGTGGCCTGGGCCACGATGCGGCCCCCCTCGCGGCCGCTGCCGGGCCCGAAGTCGAGCGCGTGGTCGGCCGCCGCCACCACGTCACGGTCGTGCTCGACCACCACCACCGTGTTGCCCAGGTCACGGAGCTTGCCGAGCGCCGCGATCAGGCGGTGGGTGTCGCGGGTGTGCAGGCCGATCGTCGGCTCGTCGAGCACGTAGAGCACGCCCGTCAGGCCGCTGCCCACCTGCGCCGCCAGGCGGATCCGCTGCATCTCGCCCCCCGAGAGGCTGCCGGCCGGCCGGGCCATGTCGAGATACTCGAGGCCCACGTCCACGAGGAACGAGACGCGGGCGGTGAGCTCGCGGAGCAGATCTCCGGCGATCTTGCGGTCTTCGAGCCCGAGCGACACCGCCGCCAGCTCCTGCTGGAGCCGGCCGAGCGGCATCCGGCACCAGACGTCGAGCGTGCGGCCCCAGAGCGTCACGGCGCTGGCCACGTCGGCCAGGCGACTCCCGCCACATTCGCTGCAGGGCACCTCGTCCATCACCGCATCGACCTTGCTCCGCAGCGCCACCACCAGCCGGGCCGCCTCCTCGCAGGCCGCTTCGAGGCCCTTGAACTGGAAGGCGAACCACGGGCCCTTGCCCGCGACACCCGCGGGCCGCGGCACCTCGATCCACTTCTCCCCCGTGCCCTCGAAGAGCACCCGCTGCTGGAGTCCCGACAGATCGGCCAGCGGTACGTCGCTCGGCAGCCCCGTCGCGTTGCAGAGCGCCTCGAGCATCGACCGACCGAGCGATTTCGCGGCCGGCCCGGCGAGCGAGGGCCAGAGGTCGAGAGCCCCGTCGGCGAGCGACCGCGAGTCGTCGCGAACGAGCGCCTTGCGGTCCACGCCGGTGCGCGTGCCGAGCCCGTCACACGAGGGACACCATCCAAGGGGGCTGTTGAAGGAGAACTGCCGCGGCTCGAGCGGCTTGAAGCCGCGACCGCAGCCGGGGCAGGCGAGCCGGCGGCTGTGGACCTCCACCGGCCAGTCGGGCTCGTCGGCTCCCTCGACCGCGCGGGCCACGAGCATCGTGCCGCCCCCGGCATCGAAGGCCGCCTCGATGCTCTGGGCCAGCCGGCTCCGCTCGTCGGGCGAGGTCGTGACGCGGTCGATCACGATCTCGAGCCGGCTCTTCCGCTTGCGGTCGAGCACCGGCTTCTCGTCGAGCCGGTGCGTGCGGCCGTCGATCCGGATCCGGACGTGGCCCGCCGCCTGGAGTTGGGCGAAGAGCGCCTCGGGCGTCTGCCCCACCCGCAGTTCGACCGGCGCGAGCAGCAACAGCCGTGTGCCCGCGGGGTGTGCGAGCAGCCGGTCCACGACCTGATCCACGCTCTGACTCCCCACCGGCGTGCTACAAACAGGGCAGTGCATCACGCCGAGCCGGGCGGCCAAGACCCGGAAGTGGTCATACATCTCCGTGAGCGTGCCGACCGTCGAGCGGGGCGTGCCACCGCCGCCCCGCTGCTCGATCGCCACGGCCGGGGCGAGGCCCTCGATCCGCTCGAACACGGGCTTGGGCACCTGGCCGACGAACTGCCGGGCGTAGGGGGAGAGGCTCTCGACGTACCGCCGCTGGCCCTCGGCGTAGAGCGTGTCGAAGGCGAGCGAGGTCTTGCCGCTACCGCTGGGGCCGCAACAGACGGTCATCGCCCCACGGGGAATGTCGGCGTCGACGTGCTTGAGATTGTGCAGGGCCGCCCCGCGGACGGTGATCGCCGCCGGCCCCGGATCGATCGAGCTCTTGCCGACGGTCTCCAGCATCGCCGCCACCGCCGCGGCCGGGTCGGTCACGGGCTTTTTTCGCACGGCCGGCTTCCGCTTCGTCGCCCGGGCCTTGTCGGCGGCGAGCATCGGAGCGAGCGCCCGGCCCGTGAGCGACTCCTTCACGCGGGCCACCTGTTCGGGCGTGCCCTCGGCCACGATCCGCCCGCCACCGGTTCCCCCTTCGGGCCCGAGGTCAATCACCCAGTCGGACCGCTTGACCACGTCGAGATTGTGCTCGACCACGAGCACGGTGTTGCCCGCCGCGACCAGCCGCTCGAGCACGGTGAGCAGCTGCCGGACGTCGGCCATGTGGAGGCCGGTCGTGGGCTCGTCGAGGATGTAGAGCGTCTGCCCCGTGGACCGCTTGGCCAGCTCGCGGGAGAGCTTCACCCGCTGGGCCTCGCCGCCGGAGAGCGTCGGGGAGGGCTGCCCGAGATGCAGATAGTCGAGCCCCACGTCGTGGAGCGTCTGGAGTTTTCGGGCGATGTCGGGCGCGTCGGCGAAGAGTTCGAGCGCCTCCCCCACCTCCATGTTCAACAGCTCGGCGACGTTCTTCCCCTTCCAGCGGACCTCGAGCGTGTCCTTGGAAAACCGGGTGCCGCCGCAGACCTCGCAGGTCACCCACACGTCCGCCAGAAAATCCATGTCGAGCCGCACCGAGCCGTTGCCCTCGCAGGCCTCGCACCGGCCACCGGCCACGTTGAAGCTGAACCGTCCCGCCTTCCAGCCCCGCTTCTTGGCCTCGGGGAGCATCGTGAACAGGTCGCGGATGTCGTCCCAGACCTTCACGTAGGTGGCCGGATTGCTCCGCGGCGTGCGTCCGATCGGCGACTGGTCGATCACGATCACCTTGTCGAGGGCCTCGGCTCCCTCGAGCGCGGCAAACTCGCCCGGCACCGCCGCCTCGCTCCCGAGCCGCTGCCGCAGGGCCGGCTCCAGGACGTCGCCCACCAGCGAGCTCTTGCCGCTCCCGGAGACGCCCGTCACGCAGACCAGGAGCCCGAGCGGGATCTCGACGTCGATCCCCTGCAGGTTGTTGTGCCGCACGCCACGCAGTGTGAGCCTTGCGGCGGATCGGTTCCGCCGCGTCTCGGGCACGCGGATCGCATCGCGGCCCGAGAGAAACGCCCCGGTCACGCTCTCGGCTGTCTTGGCCACCTCCTCGGGCGTGCCGGCGGCCACCACCTCGCCGCCCCGCTTGCCCGGCCCGGGGCCGAAGTCGACCACCCAGTCGGCCGCGCGGATCGTGTCTTCGTCGTGCTCGACCACGACCACCGTGTTGCCCTTGTCGCGGAGCGCCTCGAGCGCCCCCAGCAGCTTGACGTTGTCCCGCGGATGGAGGCCGATCGAGGGCTCGTCGAGCACGTAGAGCACGCCCGACAGCCCGGCCCCGATCTGCGCGGCGAGCCGGATCCGCTGGCTTTCGCCGCCGGACAGCGTCGGGGCCTTGCGATCGAGCGCGAGGTAGCCGAGCCCCACCTCGTCGAGAAATGCGAGCCGCCCCCGGATCTCTTTCAAGAGTTCGGCTGCGATCACACCCTGCGTCTCGTCGAGCACGAGATCCGAAAGAAACTGCCGCGCCTCCGCGATCGGCAGGGCGCAGAGCGCGTCGAGCGAGAGCTCATCCGCCCGCGGATTCGCCACGGCCACCGCCTGCGGCTTGCCGCGGGCAGGCTTGGCCCCCGGCTTGCGGCCCGGACTTCCCGCGTCGCGCTTGGCGGCGGTCGGCCGCCCGGTCGCCGCCGTCGTGATCCGCACCGCCCGCGCCTGTGCCGAGAGCCGTGCCCCCTGGCAGACGTGGCAGGGGGTGACGCTCATCAGCTTCTCGAGCATCCGGCGGATGATCCCGCTCTTGGCGTTCCGCCAGCGGTTGGCCAGGAGCGCCCGGATGCCCTCGAACTTCGTGTTGGCGCCCCGCTCCGCGCGGCCGCTCTTCCAGGCGAGCTTGATGTCGTCCACGCCCGTGCCGTCGAGCCAGATCTTCTTCTGGGCCGGCGTGAGGTCCTTCCAGGGCGTGTCGAGGAGCGTTCCGGCGGGGAGCTTCTTCCTGGCCTCGGCGTGGGCCGCCACGCCGTTGAACAGCCGCCGCATCCAGCGGGGCATGTCGCGATAGCTGCCGAGCACCCCGAGCGCCCCCTTGCGCAGCGTCTTCTCGGGGTTCGTCACGAGCTTGGCCGGATCGATGCCGTAGATGTCGCCCAAGCCCTCGCAGGCCGGGCAGGCCCCCTGCGGGCTGTTGAAGCTGAACAGCTGCGGCTCGGGTGTGTCGTAGCTCACGCCGCAGGCGGCGCAGGCGTAGCGGCTCGAGAGCACGAGGTCGCTCGCGGATCCCTCGGCCGCGCGGCCCTGCTTGTCGGGCTCCTCGGCCACGATCACCTGCCCGCCCCCGGTCTTGAGCGCGAGCTCCACGGCCTCGGCCAGCCGGCTGCGGCTCTCCGCGTTGGGCACGAGCCGGTCGATCACCACGTCGATCGTGTGCTTGAGCAGCTTCTCGAGCGCGGGCGGATCCTCGACGCGGCAGACGGCGCCATCGACCCTGGCCCGCGTGAAACCCTGCCGCACGAGGTCGGCGAACAGGTCGCGATGTTCCCCCTTGGCATCCCGCACGAGCGGCGCCAGGAGCATCACCCGCCGCCCCGCGCGGGCCGCCAGGATCCGTTCCACGATCTGATCCCGCGGCTGGGCCTCGAGCACCGCGTCGCAGGTCGGGCAGTGGGCCGTGCCCACGCGGGCGTAGAGCACCCGGAGGAAGTCGTGGATCTCGGTCATCGTCGCCACGGTCGAGCGGGGATTGGTGCCCGCCGACTTCTGCGCGATCGAGATCGACGGGGAAAGCCCCGTCACGGCATCGACGTCGGGCCGTGGCAGCTGCCCGAGGAACTGCCGGGCGAACGTCGAGAGGCTCTCGACATACCGCCGCTGACCCTCGGCGTAGAGCGTGTCGAAGGCGAGGCTCGACTTGCCCGAGCCGCTCACGCCCGAGAGGCAGACGAGCCGGCCGCGCGGGATCCCGACCGTCACGTCGCGGAGGTTGTGCTCGCGGGCGCCGCGGACGACGATCGGGGGAACGTGCATGCGGAGGCGGGAGGGCGGGGCGGAGAAGCGGAGAGTCGGGTAGGCCGCGCAGCGGCGGCAATCCTTTAAGGATAGGCGTTTGGCTGCGGGGCGAGGGCGGCCGTCGCTGGACAGGCCGCGGGGGCTGCCGTACCATCGAGTTTCCCGAGGGAAACGGTCCGCCGTGCCCCTCACGGGGCGGTAGCTCAACTGGGAGAGCGCGGCGTTCGCAATGCCGAGGTTGGGAGTTCGATCCTCCTCCGCTCCATCTTCAGGGCGGCGGGGCCATCCATGGCCCCCGCCGCCCTGCCGGCCCTCCGGCCGGCGGTCGCACCTCCGGGCTCCCGTGTTCGTGCCCGATCTAGCGCTCAACCGTTTTTCGGACGAATCCGATCCGGATTGGTTGAAGGGGCGCCAACCGGTGGGGCCTTCGTTGGTATCCTTGAGCCCGTCTCAGGGAACCGGTGTATGGCGACTGACTCCGTCTTCCTGCCGGCATCCGCGGCGGGCGACCGCTCCACCGAACTCATGCTCCGCGTCCGCGACGGTGACGTCGCCGCGTTCGCCCAGCTCGTCGAGCTCTGGCAGGACCGCCTCGTCACGCTCTTCCTGCACCAGACCGGGGACCACGCCCTGGCCGAGGATCTCGCCCAGGAGACCTTCATGCGGGTCTATCGGGCGCGCGATCGCTACCGCCCCACGGCCAAGTTCACCACCTGGGTCCACACGATCGCCAACAACCTCTGCAGCGACCTCCGGCAGCGGGCCTACCGGCGGCTGGAGCGGGGCGTGCCCCACGCCGTGTCGGCGTCGTCGAGCGCCATCGGTCTCGACCAGCTGGCCGTCGCCGCCAGCGGGTCGCTGCCCGCCCGGATGGCCGACCGGGGCGAACTGCAGCAGGTCGTGCGGCAGGCCCTGGCCGGCCTCAACGATCGGCAGCGGATGGCCGTGCTGCTCGCCAAGTTCGAGCAGTGCTCCTACGAGGAGATCGCCGCGGCGATGGGGCTCTCGGTGCCGGCCGTGAAGTCGCTCCTGTTCCGGGCCCGGGATCAACTTCGCGACGCGCTCGCCTCCTACCTCGAGCCCTGAGCCGCCATGGAGAAACCGCCCCACGACGCCGAGCCGGCTCCGGAACCCGCCGGTCGCGCGAGCGGTCCGGCGGGCGATCTGGGCGACGTCTGGGAGATGCTCGACGCCCTGCCGACCGCGTCGGCCGGCGTGGACCTGGCGGCCACCACCGTCGACCTCGTGGCGGCCAAGGTCGCGGGCGCCGCCCGAAGCCGCGATCGGGAGCCGGTCGGCTGGGGCGGCTGGATCGCCCGGGCGGTGGTCGTGACCGCGGCTCTGGCGGGTGGGTTGGTGGCCGGCCGCGCGACCGCGCCCGACCCCGACCAGTGGGTGCTCGAAAAGCTCCCCCTGATCGAGCACGTCGGCCTGCTCCGCGAGGCCGGCAGCGTCGAGTTTCTCGAGGCCTTGGCCAAGCGGGTGGCCGCCAGTCAGGGGCCGCTCCGCTGGCTCCGCTACGGCCGTGATCAGCAGTCGTTGCGGGATGAGGCCCGGGATTTCGACGCGGCCGTGAAGCAACTCGAGGCCGACGCGACCGCCCGCGCCCGGGGCACCGACGTCGTCGAGGACCGGAGGCGGCAGGTGACGAAGCTGCCCGCCGCCAAGCAGGCCGACCTCGAGCGGGCCGCGGAGACGTTTCGCGGGCTGTCGAGCCTCGACCGGCGGGAACTCACCGCCGTGGCCGCGGCGCTCGCCGACCCGACGAACGCGCGGCTGCGGGAGGCGGCCCGCACCTGGCACGTGATCCTGTCGGCCATGATGCCCGTGGTGCGGCGCTCGGTGGTCGACATGTCGTCCGCGGAACGGCTGGAGATGCTCGAGCGGTCGCCCGGTCGGCCCCGCGAGGATTTTCGCGAGCGGCGTCCTGGTGAAGGGGGCGGTGAGGAATGGCGGCCGCCGCCGTTCGGGCCGCCCGGCCCGCCGCAGATCGGTCCGCCGCGGCCGGGCAACGGTGGCCCTGGCCGCCCCGGTGAGCGACCTCCGGGGATCCCCGGGCCGCCCGGATTCAGGCCCCCGCCGCCCGCAGCCGATCCTCGGGGAGCTCCCGCAGAAACTCCAGCACCGCCGCGTTGAACGCGGCCGGCTGCTCGAGCGGCACCATGTGGCCCGCCGCCGGCACGATCAGCAGCCTGGCCCGCGGGATGACGGCTTCCGCCGCCTGAAGACACGCCGGCGGCGTGATCGCATCCTCGGCGCCGCCCACGAGCAGGGCCGGCGCGCGCAGTCGCCGCAGCGGCTCGGTCATGTCGGGCCGCGCCCCCAGCGCGCCGAGCGCCGCCTGCACGGCCTCCACCCGCTGCCCCATGATCGTGGCGCGCAGCCGCGACTCGAGCTCCGCGCGGCCGCCGGCGGCGCGAGCCTCCTCCGAGTCGGCGAGCAGCCGCGGCACCATCGCGTCGGCCAGGATGCTCAGGCCCAGCCGGCCCACCTTCGCGGCGAGGTCGGCCCGGCCGGCACGGGCTTCGGCCGAGTCTGCCTCGAGCCGCGTGTCGACGAGGATCAGGGCGGCCACGCGGTCGGGATGACGGGCCGCGACGTGCTGCGCGACGTAGCCCCCCATCGAGATCCCGCAGATCACCGCCGGCCCGCGGACGTGCAAGGCGTCGAGCACCGCCACGACGTCGTCGGCCCAGGCGGCGATGGTCTCGGGCAACGCCGCGTCGCTGAACCCGAAGCCCCGCAGATCCGGGGCGATCAGGCGGACCTGCTCGGCCAGCGGCTCCTGGAGCGCCCACATCGAGTGGTCGAGCGGGAACGCATGCAGCAGGACCAGCGGGATGCCGGAGCCGGCGGTGTGCACCGCCAGCCGCGTGCCGGCCACGGCGAGCTGGTGCGTTGCCGAGGGGAGCGGATGGTGCGGGCCGGTCACGGCGCGGCGACTCCCTTCAGGCGGGCCCGGAACCGCTCCTCGTTCCGGCGGACGAGCCGGCTGTGGGGCTCGTGCCGCACCGCCAGCGACTGGATGCGCACCGCCCGCTCCAGTTCGCCCGCGGCGGCGTGGCAGTGGGCGAGCGTGTCCAGATAGCTCGCGTTGTCGAAGGCCTCCTCGAGCGATTGCCGCGAATACCGCAGCGCCTTGGCGACGTCGCCTTCGGTGTTGGCCACGAGCCAGGCGTATTCATTCTTGGCATTGGCGTCGTCGGGGAGGGCACGGATCTCCTCCTCGATCACCTCGGTCGCACGGGCCACGCGCGCGGCGGCCTCGGCCTTCTGCGCCGGGGTGCTGTCGGCCAACGAATAGAGCGCGATCAGCGTGTCCACCTCCTTCGGATAGTGACGCAGCGACTCCTCCAGCAGTCGGCGGCGGGCCGCCGGATCCTCCGTCGCGCAGGCTTCGAAGAACAGCATCCGGGAGCGGGTTGCGCGCGGGTCTCGATCGAGCCGCATCAGCGCTTCGGCCACCTCGTCTTCGGGGGCGGTGAGCACGTCGCGGAGCATGGCGGCCGCCTCGGCGTCCCGCTGCCGGTCATGGAGAAACTCGGCGGCGTAGGTCGCGGCGAGGGCCCGCTGGGCAAGCACCGCTCCCGGGGCATCGCGGACGGTTCGATACTCCCGTAGGGCCCAGTCGTCGGCGCCCCAGTGGGCCAGGAGCATGGCCGCCTGGATCCGTTCTCCGAGACTGTCGTCTTCATCCAGCCGCCGCGTCGCCACCGCCGCGAGGGCCGCCGCCCGTTCCTCCGCCACCGGATCCGCGACCCGCGACCTCCAGGCCACCGCCGCCGCATAGGCGAGCACCGGCGAAACCCCCTGGTCGGCCAGTCGTGCCCCGACCAGGTCGACCGCCTCGGGCAGGCCATGGGTCGCCAGCCACTGGAGATCGGCGGCGACTTGTTCGTCGGGATCGGCCTCGGCGCCGCCACTCGCGAGGAGCGATGTGGCTTCGGCGAGGGCCGCCTCGCGACGGCCACCGGTGGCGAGCATCTGCACCAGGCACCGGCGAAAGATCCGGCTCGTGCGCTCGATCCCGAGCCGTTCGGCCTGCGGCAGTCCGGACGGCTCGTCGTCGCTGCCACCGACATCGGCCTTGCCCAGCGCGGTGACGGCGGCGTCGAGTGCCGCGGCTGATTCGTCCGGCCCGGCGGCCTGCGAGAAGCCGACCACCGCGCGCAGGAACCGGGCCGCCGGCCGGCGGCTGCCGCCGAGTCCGGCCAGGATCCGCGGCGCCATCCCGGCCCAGGCAGGCTCGTCGGGCTGCCAATCCCGGGCCAAGAGCGCCGCGCCGATCCTCGACCCCGCCGCCGTCCGCTCCAGCCGCACGATCCGCGCGAGCGGCTCGATACCGGCGTCGTCGTCGAGCCGCAGCAGGCGGTGCATGACCTGCACCCGCTGGTCGAAGCGGAGCGTGCCGAACCGCTCGAGCAGGGCCACGGCCTCCGGAGCATCCCCGTTCACGGCGAGCGGCAGCGACTCCACCAGCCAGCGGGCCCGCAGCGACACCTCGAGATCGGTGCTGGTCTCCGCCGCCGTCAGCAGGGCATCGGCCGCCTCGGCACCGAGCGCCGACAGCCGGCCGCCGGCGACCTCACGGACGGCGTAGTCGGGGTCGCCGAGCTGGGCGACGAGCGCGTCGATCTCCGCGACCGTCGCGGGCGCGTCGGGATCGAGCGCGGCTGCCACCGAGGCGGCGGCCGCCAGCACACCGATCGCGCCGAGGACCGCCAGACCCCACGGCACCGCGGTCCTGACCGCGGACCTGCCGCCACGCGTCGAGTTGTCGGCCGCGCTCATGCGGACAAGCCTACGCCTGGCAGACCGGGCGGGGCAAGCGTCACGCGGTGTCGGGATCGATGCCGAGGTCGCGGATCGTGACCAGCGACTCCAGCGGGATTCCCCGGGCCGCCAGGGCCTCGCGGCCTCCGGCGAGCCGGTCGATCACCGTCACGAGCCGCTCCACCACCAGCCCGAACTCGACCGCGCGGTCGATCGCCAGGAGCGACGATCCTCCCGTGGTGACGACGTCTTCGACGATCACCACCCGTTGCCCCGGCTCGACGGGGCCCTCGATGAACCGCTGCAGCCCGTGACCCTTGGGTTCCTTGCGGACCATGAAGCCCTTGAGGGGCAGCCCCGCGACCCCCGCCATCGTCACGACCGCGGCCGTGATCGGGTCAGCGCCGATCGACATCCCACCGACCGCCGCGGGCAGCGGGCCGTGAGCCCGAAGCCGCTCCAGGATGGCGCGGCCCACGAGCATCGCCCCGTGGGCGTCGAGCACCACCTGCTTGGCGTCGATGTAGAAGCTCGCCTCACGGCCGCTGGCCAGCTGGAAGCGGCCGCGCCGCACGGCCCGCCGGGCGATCAGGTCGCGGAGTTCGGCGTTCAGGTCGTGTGTGCTCGGGTCGCTCATCGTGGGCGGGAGTATAGCGATCGGCTGCCGGCCCCACGGTCCGCGACCGCCCCTTTTTTGACTCCCCCCGGCGGCCTCTTAGAATCCCTGGGAGTCTCGAAGTATCCGGAGGACGGCCATGCGAATCGCCCGGGTCGGTCGTGGCGTCGGCGGCCGGGTCTGGTGCTCGCTCGTCCTGACGGCGGTCCTCGTGCCGTCCGGCGGAGGTGGTTTCGCTGCGGACCCCGAGGCGGCCACCGAGACGGTCACGCTGTCGCTGCGGCTCCCGATCACCGGCACCCGCGACGAGCTGATCCGGGCCGCGATCCTCAGGCAGCTCGACCGGCTCGAGCGCCGGCTGCCCGAGCGTGGCCTGCTGGTCCTGCGATTCGACACGGAAGCGGCCGACGCCGGCGGCAGCGATTTTGGCCGCGCGCTCGACCTGGCCCGGTTCCTGACGAGCCCGCGGCTCGCGGGCGTAAAGACGGTCGCCTGGCTGCCCGACGGCGCCACGGGCCACGCGGTGCTCGCGGCGCTCGCCTGCGACGAGATCGTGATGGCTCCCGAAGCGGTCTTCGGGCCGGCCGCCGAGGCCGGGACTGCCGTCGACGAGGCGATGCGGGCCGCCTACCGCGAGATCGCGGCCCGGCGGCGCACGCTGCCGCCGGCGGTGGCCGTGGGCATGCTCGACGGGGGCCTCGAGGTGCTGCGGGTGTCGACCGACGCGGGCGAGGAGTTCGTGACCCGGGACGGTCTCCAGGCCGTGCGGGAGCGGGCTGCGGTGGTGAACGTCGAGCCAATCGGTCCGGCGCCGGTGGCGCTCGTCGGACGGCGGGCCCGGGAGCTCGGGTTCGTCGCCAGGCTGGCCGGCTCGCCCGCCGAGCTGGCCCGCGGGCTCGGCGTCGACGAGCGGCGGTTGGGCGGCGACCCGTCGCTCGAGGGCGGCTGGAAGGGAGTGCAGGTGGTGCTCGTCGGCGTGATCGGCCCCGATGCGGTCGCCCGGACCCGCAGCCGCATCGAACGGGCGGTGGACGACGGTGCCAACTTCGTCTGCCTGCGGATCGAATCGGCCGGCGGCGCGCCCGAGCAGAGCCTGGTGCTGGCCAACTGGTTGGCCGGGCTCGACCCGGCGCGGGTGCGCACGGTGGCCTGGGTGCCGATCGAGGCGCGGGGTGACGCGGCGCTCGTGGCGCTCGCCTGCGATGAACTGGTGATGCGGCCGACCGCAGTGCTCGGCGGCGAGGGGGCCGCGGCCATCGACGAGCGGCGGGCGGAACCGCTCGTCGTCGCCTGGCGGGGCGGCGTGGCCAAACTCCGAGACCGCCCCTGGTCACTCCCGTTGGCCACGGTCGTGCCCGGACTCACGGTCTCGCGGGCCGAGCAGCAGGGCACCGGCAGGACCGAACACTTCTCCGCCACCGAACTGGCCGAGCGACCGGATCGCGACGAGTGGCGGCTGGGAGCCGAGCTGGCCCCCGGCCCGCTGCGGCTCGACGGCCGCCGGGCCCAGGAACTCGGTCTGGCCGGCCACGTCGTCGACGACTTCGCCGGCCTGCGGAAGGCCTACGGCCTGGATGGAGACGTCGCCCTCAGCGAGCCCGGCTGGGCGGACGAACTGCTCGAGGCGCTGGCCAGCCCCGGGCTGGCGTGGATCCTGCTGCTCGTGGGGATGGCCGGGCTCTACATCGAGCTCAAGACGCCGGGCATCGGGTTCGGCGGCTTCGTCTCGATGGTGGCGTTCATCATCTATTTCTGGAGCCAGTATCTCCACGGCACGAGCGGCTGGCTGGAGGTGATGCTGTTCCTGGCCGGCATCGTCTGCGTCCTGGCCGAGATCTTCGTGCTGCCGGGGTTCGGCGTGCTCGGACTCGGCGGCGGGCTGCTCGTGATCGCGTCGCTCGTGCTCGCCAGCCAGTCGTTCGTGGTGCCGATGAACGACTACCAGATGCGGCAGATGCAGTGGTCGCTGGTGGGCCTGCTGGGGGCCACGGCCGGCGTCGGCGTGCTGGCGATGCTGATCCAGCGGTGGTTGCCGGCGACGCCGGGGCTGCGGAGCGTGCTGCTCCAGCCGCCGGCCGAGCCGGCCTTCGACGACGGGGAGTCGCTGGCGGAGCTGGTCGGCGCCGAGGGCACGACCACCTCGCGGCTGGCTCCGGCGGGCAAGGCCCGGATCGGCGGCGAGGTGCGGGACGTCACCAGCGACGGCACGCTCGTGGAGCCCGGCAGCGCCGTGGAGGTGGTGGCCGTCCGCGGTGGCCGGCTCGTCGTCCGTGCGATCGGAGAGGCATGAGCCCGCTCGTCTGGATCCTGATGCTCGTGGCCCTGGGGCTGACCCTCGTGCTGCTCGAGGTGTTCGTGCCATCCGGCGGCGTGCTCGGCCTGCTGGCGGTGCTCGCCCTCGGGGCGGGAGTCGTGACCGCGTTCGTCGAGCAGGGCGCCCTGGTCGGGATGGGTGTGCTCGCCGGCACGCTCGGGGCGGTGCCGGTGGTGCTCATGCTCGCGTTCCGCTGGTTTCCGGCGACGCCGCTGGGCCGCCGCGTGCTCCCGCCGCCGCCCTCGGCCGACGAGGTGCTGCCCGACATCGCGCTGCGGCAGCGGCTTCGAGGCTTCGTCGGCCGCCGGGGGAGGGCCACCAGCGAGCTGGTTCCGTGGGGCGGCGTCGAGATCGACGGCGAGCAGCTCGAGGGGGTGAGCGAGGGGGGGCCGATCGACGGCGGTGAGGCGGTCGAGGTGACGGGCCTGCAGGGACGGGCGCTGGTCGTGCGGGTGGCGCCGGTCGTGTCGCGGCCGCCCGTCGCGGCCGGGCCGGCCGAGCGGGCCGCCGCCCCCGCGGCGGAGTCCGCGCCGCTGTCGAGCGTGCTCGAGGATTTCGACTTCGAGGAACTGCGGCGAAACACCGGGTCGGCGGAGTTGCTTGACCCGCCGCCCCCGACGAACCAGTCTTGAGGCCGGTCGGAAGCCTCGTTTCCGCCGCCCCGCGACCTCCTTCCCCAGAGACCCTCGGACCATGAACGCCCTGCCGCTGATCCTGCTCGGGCTGGCCCTGATCCTCGTGCTCGTGGTGTTCGCCCTGGTGGCCCGCTACCTGCGGCTCTGGGTGCAGTCGTATGCGTCGAGCGCCGGGATCGGCCTGTTCGACATGGTCGCGATGAGCTTCAAGAAGGTGAACCCGGCCGTGATCGTCCGCAGCAAGATCATGGCCGTGCAGGCGGGCCTGGGCGACTCCAGCGGCGTGACGTGTCAGGCGCTCGAGGCCCACTACCTCGCCGGCGGCCGCGTGCCGCTGGTGATCCAGGCGCTGATCGCCGCCAACAAGGCCAAGATCACCGAGCTCGACTTCAAGCGGGCCGCCGCCATCGACCTGGCCGGCCGGAACGTTCGCGAGGCGGTGCAGACCTCGGTGTATCCGAAGGTGATCGACTGCCCGGGCAAGAACAGCGGCCGCGAGTCGCTCGACGCCGTCGCCAAGAACGGCATCCAGCTGAAGGTCAAGGCCCGCGTCACGGTCCGCACCAACCTCTACCAGCTGATTGGCGGAGCCACCGAGGAGACGATCATCGCCCGCGTGGGCGAGGGGATCGTGTCGGCGATCGGCTCGGCCGAGCGGCACTCCGACGTGCTCGAGAACCCCGATGTGATCTCCAAGACGGTGCTCGCCCGCCGGCTCGACTCCAACACGGCGTTCGAGATCGTGTCGATCGACATCGCCGACATCGACGTGGGGGCCAACATCGGGGCCCGGCTGCAGGCCGACCAGGCCGAGGCCGACACCCGCGTGGCCCGTGCGAATGCCGAAGGGCGGCGGGCGATGGCCGTGGCCCGCGAGCAGGAGATGATGGCCGCGATCGAGGAGAGCCGGGCGAACCTCGTGGATGCCGAGGCGGAGGTGCCGCGGGCCGTGGCCGAGTCGCTGGCGGGCGGTCAGCTGGGGATCTTCGACTACTACAAGCTGCGGAATCTCCAGGCCGACACCGAGATGCGGCGGTCGCTGGCCACTCCGGCCGGGACGCCGGCCGGGTCCGGATCCTGACCAGCCGCCGCGCGGCGGACGAACCCCACGGGAGCCGGGTGAATGATGCCAGCCGGATGGTTGCTCGTGGCGGCGGGCCTCGATTGGCTCGAGGGGCTGCTGCCCGTCCTGTTTCTCATGATCTGGGTCGTCTCCCAGGTCATGAACCTGTTTCGCGGTGCCAACAAGCCGGCGGGCGGCCCGGTGGCCCCGCCGCGACGCCCGCCCCAGCCCGCGCCGGGTGGTGCTGCGGGCGAGGACCGCGGCCCTGCGCTCGACAGCGAGATCGAGGAGTTTCTGCGCCGCTCACTCGGGCGCGCGGCGGCGCCGCCGCCGGCACCGCCCGCCGTCAAGCCGCCGCGTCCGCGGCAGCGTCCGCGCCGTGAGGCGGAGCCCCCATCCCTGCCGGTGAGCGGCCACGGCGCCGGACACGCGGTCGGGCGTGGCGATGTCGCGGGCCACGTCGCCACGGCGTTCGCGAACGACCTGGCACACGAGTCGCCCGACCGCACGATCACGACGGCGGCGCGGGCGGCGGAGCCATCGCCTGCCAGCGAACTGCTGGCGGCACTGCGAGCGCCAGGCGGCTTGCGGCAACTGATCCTGATGCGGGAAGTGCTCGAGCGTCCGACCCAGCGGTGGTGAAGGCTCGGCGACGCCGTGCTGGCACGCCGACGCTGTCACGGCTCGAAGCGGCAGGGGGGCGCCGGCGCAGATTCCCCCGCCCGCCCCGCCCAAGACAAAATCGCCCGAAAGAGGGGGCTTGGCGGGGGCTGGGACGGCGTGTTTCGCGGCGTCGGCGCGGGGCGAAAATCGCGGCTTGAGCGGCCCCACTGCCTGGTCTACAAGGATTGAGGTCGGGCCGCCACGGGCGGTCCGGTCACCCGCGCGTAGACGAGGTCGCCCAAGCCTCGTCTACGCGCTTTTTTTGCGCGCCGGTGCGGCTTCCAGTCTTGTTCCGCGGGCCCGGGCCCTGTATTCGTCCCCGTCCACCGGCCGGCGCTTCGCGGGCCGGACGTTGCTTCGCACGCTCCCGGTCGAGCCATGACGTCGGCGACGAGACATCCCGCCGCGGCCCGTCGCTCGGCTGCGTTCCGCGCCGCCGTTGCGGCGGGCATGGTCGCGGCCATCCTGCCCTCGGCGTGGGCCGACGCGCTGCCCGTGACCGTCTCCGTCGACGCGCCGCAGGCGCTGCTGCGGAGCGGGCCGGGGGACGACTTTTACCCGACCGACCGGATCTCGCGGACCGTCAAGGTCCAGGTGTGGGCGATCGACGACTCCGGATACTGCGCGGTGCGGCCGGTCGAGGGCAGCTTCAGTTGGCTGCGCGCGGCCGACGTGGCGCCGGAGGATGGTGGCGGTCTGCCCGCCGGCGGCTTCACCGGCGTGATCGTGACCGACGGCGCCGTGGCTCGGGTCGGCTCGCAGCTGAACGACCTGCGGCACGTCTCGCAGGTGCCGCTCGAGGCGGGCGAGCGGGTCCGGGTGCTCGAGCGGGTGTCGGTGGCGGCAGGTCGGCATGCCGGCGAGTGGCTCAGGATCGCGCCGCCGGCCGGCGAGTTTCGCTGGGCGTGGGCCGCCGATCTGGCGCTGCCGGCCGGTCTGGCCCCCGTCGTCGAGCCCGACCCGGAGCCGGCGGCCGCAGGCTTGGCCGCGGCCGGCGAGGCGCTGGCCGCCATCCGCGACGCCGGGGCCGCCGTGAACCAGGCCGTGGGCGAGGTCAACGAAGGGGCGGTCGCGGTGGCCGGCGGCCCGCCGGCAGGACTCGCCGAGCCGCAGGGCATGGCCCGGCTGCTCTCGGGCTGGCTCCCCCGGGGCACGAACATGTTCGACCTGTCGCCCCCACCGACGCCCCCGGCCGTGGCCGGAGCGGCGCCCGTGCCGGCCGACGAACTTGCCGACGTCGATCTGGCGCTTTCGCTGGCCGTCGCGGGCCCCAGTGAAGACTGGCACCTCGAGCCGATCCGCGAACGGCTGCGGCTGGCCGCCGCCCGCGCGACCACGGGCGACGAGCGGACCCGCGCCGAGGCGATCGACACCCGACTGGCCAGGTTCGAGGCGATCCAGGCCCGGCAACTGGCGCTCGCGAAAGGCCCGGTGGGCGATCCCTCGCCCCTGCGGCTGGGCAGCATGTGGTCGAGCCTGTCGGCCGTGGGATCGCGGCCGGTGCGGCCGGGCGTGCTCCCGGGCGGTCGCCCGGCCGATGGCCGGCCCGACTGGACGCCGCCCGACCAGATCGAAACGACCGGCCGGCTCGCCACCGTCATCTCGCGGCGGCCCGACGCGCCCCGCTGGGCGCTCGTCGACGGCGAGAACAACGTGCTCGTGTTCGTCACGCCGCGGCCGGGCGTGAGCCTGGCGCCGCTCGTCGGCCAGCAGGTCACCGTCCGCGGTGCGGAAGGCTACATGCCCGAATACAAGCGGCCCTATCTGGTCGCCTCCGAGGCCCGCCCGCGGATCGCGGTGGCCGCCCCGGCGCCGGGCGACACCACGCAGTAGCGGAAAACACCGCGCCCGCTGGACGCCGCCCTGAAATCCGTACGATAGGCTGCATGGCCACCCGCACGGATTCCGCGACCATCGGCACGCTCACGATCGGCGACCAGTGGAACGCGATCACGATCATCGCCCATTCGCAGACCCATCCGCTCAAGGCGATCTGCGAGCTGACCGAGAACGCCATCGACGCCGGGGCCCGCTCGGTGCGGATCATTCGCCGCCGCCGGGGCGGGGAGGCGTATCTCGAGTTCGAGGACGACGGCCGGGGCGTGGCGACCGATGCGGCCGGCCGTCCCGACTTCGAGCGAATCGCCACGCACCTCTGTGACTCGATGAAGCGGCGGCTCGTCGCCGAGGACAGACGCGGCGTGCACGGCGAGTTCGGGATCGGACTGCTCAGCTTCTGGAGCCTGGGCGAGGAACTGCGGATGACCTCCGCCGGCAGCGACGGCCGGGCGAGCGAACTCCGGCTGGTCCGGGGCCGTCGCGAGTACGAGATCCGGCCGGTGGCCGGCCTCCTGGCCGCCAGCGGCACCCGCGTGGTCGTGGGCCCATTGCTCGAGGCCACCCGCAACCTCGTCACCGGCGACAAGATCGCCCGCTATCTCTCGGCCGAACTCCGCGACCGGATCCGGCGGTCCGGCGTCGACCTGCGGGTGATCGACCGGCTCGCGCGGGCCACGCGGGCGACGCCGGGCGGCCAGGCGGCCCGTGGTGAGATCGTGGTCACGCCCCGAGAGTTCGACGGCGAGCGGCTCGAGATTCCCCGCCGCTACCCCACGCCGCTCGGCGACGTGCAGGTCGAGGTCTATGTGCGGAGCGAGGCCGCCGCCGCGGGCGGGGGCATCTCGCTGTGCAAGGACGGCACCCGCGTGCTGCCGCGGATCGCCGAGCTGCTGCCGTTCCAGGAGTCGCCGTGGACCGACGGCCGGCTGGAGGGCATCGTCGACTTCGAGCCCCTCGCCCTGGCCCCGGGCACCCGCCATGGAGTCGTGGCCGACGCCGCGCTCGAGGCGCTGGTGGAAGCCGCGACGCGGATCGCCCCCGACATCGAGCAGGCCATCGCCGAGCGGGACGAGGCCGAGACGGAGCGGGCCAGCCGGCAGATCTTGAAGCAGGTCCACAAGGCCTTCGTGACGGCGCTCTCGGAGCTGCCGGCGGAGGAGTATCTCTACTTCGACATCCCGAAGCCGGCGGTGGCCCGGAGCGAGGCCGACGCTCCCAACGCGGCCTCGCTGTTCGCCGCCGAGCCCGGCCCGCTGGCCGGGCTGCGGATCACGCCTCGCCAGCCGCGCCGCGGTCCGGGTGGCGAGGTGCGGCTCGCGGCGGTGGCCCGCGATGCGCAGGGCGTCGCCCTCACCGCCGACGTCTCGCTCCACTGGCGGCTGGTCGCCGGCACCGCCTGGCTCACGGCCGACGGTTCGGCCTGTCGCGTGCGGTCGGATGCCGTGGGCCTGGCGACCGTCGAGGTCGTGGCCCGCCAGGGCGACGTGGAGGTCGCCGACACGGTGGAGGTGAAGTTCGTGACGGGCGACGAGGCGGCGGCGGGCGACCGCCGCTCCCGCGGGCTGCCCTCCTATCGGCTGGCGGCCGAGTCCGGCCGACCGTGGCGGTCGCGATACGAGACCGCCGGCAACGAGATCGTGATCAACTCGGCCCACCGCGACTTCCTGGCCAGCCGCTCCTCGCCGGCCCGCCACCGCCGCTACATCGGCAAGCTCTACGCCAAGGAAGTGGTGCTCTCCAACTTCCCGCACGAGTCGCCGGCCGAAGCCCTCGAGCGGTTCGTCGAGCTCACGCTCCGCACCGACGACGCGCTGTAGCCGGCCGTCAGCGGCGGGTGGCGTCGAGCGCCTCGGCGGGCAGCCAGCGGGCGGCCAGTTCCTCGCGGACGTGGTCGGGCGAGGCGTCGCCGGCAACGCGGACGGGCGGCGTGCCGGCTGCGCCCGACGCCACCGCGACCAGCGTCCGCCGGTCGGCCGGCGGCGTTCGGCTCATCCGTTCGGCGAGCCGGGCCACGCCGGCGGGGTTGCGATCCGCCGCCCGGGCGAACTGCGAGATGAACAGGCAGATCTCGTGGACGTTGGCCGCGGCCGACCGCACGATCAACGGCTGGAGCGTGCGGGTCACGATCTCGAGCCCGAGGCCGTCGACGTCGAGGAAGGCCTCGATCTCGATCCGCTGGGCCGGCTCGTCGGCGCCGACGACGGGCCCGTGCCGGACGACGAGCAGGCACGAGCCGGTCAGCGGCTTGGGCGCGAGCGGGCCGTCGTAGCCGCCGCGACCGTGGAACACGAGCAGGTCGCCCGTGGGCCCGTGGTCGTGGTGGATGAGCCCCACCGTGCCGGTCGTGCCATAGCCGTCCGACAGCCGCCAGATGCCGGCCGCCACCGGATCGAGGGCCACGCGGCTGATGTCGAGCACCCGCCAGACGTCGACGAGCGCCTCGGGCTTCGCCAGCACGAACTTCACCAGCGCGGGATCGCAGTGAATCGTCTCGGCGGGCAGCCGGCGGTGGAGGGTCGCCGCCCGGGCGAAGTGCTCCACGAGCCGCCGATGCTCGGGCGACATCCGCTCGAGCGGGAGTGTGGCAAGCGCGCGGCGGCACGACTCACGGCCGGCAGCGGACATGTCCGCGAAGCTCGTGGTCAGGCCGCTCGTGCTCGGCGACCGATCGGCGGCCCAGGTCGGCCCGGCCAGGGCGGCGCACAGCCAGCCCACGGCCAAGGCCGCAGCGAATCGCGCGGTCATTCCCCCATCCCCCCTCGTGCCTCCCCGGCGGCGCCGCCCCGGCACCGCTCCTGTGTCTCATTCGGCCGTTCGCCGGGCGATCCGCCAGTGAATTTTCGGCACAACACGCGAGGTTTGCCCGGCTTGCCGCGGTCGCCAAAACCGCAAAAGCGGCTCTTGGCCCGGTTGGGGACAGTCCCTACGATCCCGCCCGCTCTCCCGTGTCCCGCCGCGCCGCCGTCGTTTTTCGATGCTCACGATCCACGATCCAGCCCAGGCCGCCGGCACGCCGGAGCAGGGCGATTCCCCGCGCCGCCCCGGGCCCACGCCGAGCCTGCTCGGCCGCGCGCTCGTCGCCTGGACGCGGCTCTGCCTGTGGCAACCGTGGGTGGTGGTCCTGGTGGCGGTCGCGTCGGCGGTGGCGTCGGGGGTGTGGACGGCCGACCGGCTCGGCTACAAGGTGAGCCGCACCGACCTCCTCGATCCCGAGAGCGACTACAACAAGCTCTGGATCGACTACATCCGCGAGTTCGGCGAAGACGACGACGCCGTGATCGTGGTGGAAGGGCCTGCGCGCGGGGACGTGATCCCGGTGCTCGAGGAACTCTCCCGGGAAGTGGCCCGCGACGGGACCCTGTTTCGCTCCGTGCTCCACGAGGTCGACCTCTCACGGGTCCGCTCCAAGGGGCTTCACTACCTCTCGCCGGAGGATCTGGCGGCGATCGACCAGTTCGTCGAGCGGACGCAGCCGGTGCTCGACGGCGGCTGGATGCAGCTGCGCGTCGGCACGATGGTGGCCGGTCTGGCCGCGCAGATGGTGGCCGGCGGCCAGCCGCAGGGCCTCGGCGAGTCGCCGCTGGCGACCATCGAACGCTACAGCGAGAGCCTGCTCGCCGGGCTCGAGGCGCCGCCGCCGGTGCCGGGCCGCCCGCCCGAGTACGTCTCCCCCTGGCCGACGATGCCCGAGTCGGTCGGCACGCTGCGCGACCTGTCGAGCGAGAACCTGCTGGCCAAGGACGGCCGGCTGGGCTTCGTGCTCCTGCGGCTCGCCAAGCAGGAAGGGGGCTTCGCCGGGGCCTCGGCCGCCACCGACGAGCTGCGGCGGATCATCGAGCGGGTCGGCGCGCGGCATCCGGCCACCACGATCGGCCTGACCGGCCTGCCGGTGATGGAAGACGACGAGATGCGCAGCAGCCAGCAGTCGATGATCTGGGCCAGCGGCCTGTCCCTGGCGGCCGTGATCCTGGTGGTGATCGCCGGCTTCGGTGGCGTGCGGCACGCGCTGTTGGCCAACGCCGTGCTCGTGATCGGGATGGCGTGGGCCTTCGGCTGGGCCACGGCCAGCGTCGGCCACCTGAACATCCTGAGCGTGACCTTCGCCGTCACGATGATCGGCGTCGGCATCGACTACGGCACCTACTACGTGGGTCGGTACCTCGAGGCCCGCCGCCGCGGCCTCGGCTGTGAGTCGGCCCTGCTCGAGACGAGCGGCAGCGTCGGGCCGGGGATCCTGACGGGCGCCGTCACGACGGCCGTGGCCTTCTTCGCGGCGGCCCTCACGAGTTTCGTCGGGGTCGCCGAACTGGGCATGATCGCCGGTGGCGGGATCCTGCTGTGCTGCGCCGCGGAACTGCTCGTGCTGCCGGCGACGCTGGCGATCGTGGACCGCAGTTTCCTGGGGCGGCGGATTCCCGAGCCGGTGCCGGTGCACGCCTGGCTCGAGCCTCTGATGCGGCATCCCCGGTTCGTCGCCCTGGCGGCGGTCGCCTGCACGCTCGCCCTCGCCGGCGGGCTGCACGAACTCGACTACGACCACAACCTCCTCAACCTCCAGCCCGACGGGCTGGAGAGCGTCCAGGTCGAGAAGAAGCTGCTCGAGGAGTGCGACCAGAGCGTCTGGTACGCCCTGTCGATCGCCGACTCCCGCGAGCAGCTCCTGGAACGCAAGGCGCGACTGGAGGCCCTCCCGAGCGTGGAGCGGATCGACGAGATCGCGTCGCTCCTGCCCGGCGACGAGGATCTCAAGCGGCCGGCGATCGAGCGGATCGGCGGCCGGCTCGCGACCCTGCCCGAGCGGCCCCCCGAGATCCCGGTGGACAGGCTCGATGCGCTCGGCGAGACGCTCGCCTGGGCCCAGGGCGAGGCCTCGAAGCGGCCGGGCGGCCTGCGGACGGCCTGGCACCTGGAGCGGGTGCGCGAGAGCCTCCGCACCAAGGGACCCGACGAGTGTTACCGCGGCCTGGCGGCCTTTCAGCAGCGGGCCGCCGGCGACCTGCTCTCGCGGCTGCACGCCTTGTCCGCGGTGGCCAATCCCGAGGCGCCGGCGCTCGACGACCTGCCGCCGAGCCTGGTCGAGCGGTTCGTCGGCTCGAGCGGCCGCCACCTGCTCAAGATCTACGGCCGCGGCGACATCTGGAACTTCGAGTCGCTGGAGCGGTTCGTCCGCGAGGTCCGCAGCGTCGATCCGCGGGCCACGGGCAACCCGCTCCAGGCCTACGAGGCGTCGCTCGAGATGAAGCGGAGCTACGAGCAGGCGGGCCTGTGGGCGCTGGTGGTGATCCTCGCGGTGCTGTGGCTCGATTTCCGCAACCTCCGGCACGCGTTCCTGGCCGTCCTGCCCCTGGCCCTCGGCATGATCCAGATGCTTGGGCTGATGGGACTCGTGGGCATCGACCTGAACCCCGCCAACCTGATCGGCATTCCGCTGATCCTGGGGATCGCCGTGGACTACGGCGTGCACGTGGTGCACGACTATCTCGAGCGGCCGGGGCCCTACCGGATGAGCGCCTCGACGGCCAACTCGGTGCTCGTCGACGCCCTGACGACGGTCCTGGGCTTCGGCGCCCTGATGGTGGCCAGCCACCGCGGCCTCGAGAGCCTGGGGCGGGTGTTGACGCTGGGGGTGACCACCTGCACGGTCACGTCGCTCGTCTTCCTGCCGGCGGTGCTGACCTGGCTGCGGCCGGCCGGCACCGACGCCGAGGATGATCGCGACGCAGCCGAGGGCGAGCCCGAGCCGGAGGCCGACTCCGCGGCCCCCACCCGCCTGGCTGCCTGAAACCCGCCTTGTGCCTGCCGGCGGCCGCGCGGTACTTCCCCCGGCCCCGAAGCCCCCCAAGGTGCCGTCATGAAGTCCGCACGCGTCTCCCTTCCGCTCTCGACCATGGCCCTGCTCGCGGCCGCGATCCTGCCGGCCGTGGGCCGCGGCGAGGAGCGGCCCGTGAACATCGCGATGGGGGACCAGTTCAACAATCGCGTCGAGACGGCGCAGCTGCGGGGCGACGTCGTCGTGCTCGTGTATGCGGGCCGTCACGGGGCCGAGGCCGCGATGGAACTCGGCCGCACGCTCCACACCCGCTTTCACCCCACGGCGGAAGGCGCCGAGCCGAAGGCCTGGTCGACCCAGCCGGTGGTGGGCCTGGCGGGCTGGCCGGCGGGCCTGCCGGTGCCCGACGTGAAGGTGATCCCGGTGGCCTGCGTGCCCGAGGTGCCCAAGGCGCTGCACGGCATGGTCCGCCGCCGGCTCAAGCAGGAATCACCCGTGGTGCCGGTCTGGCTCGACTTCGAGGACGTGATGCGGCCGAGCTTCGGGATGGTGCCCGATGAGCCGAACGTGCTCCTGATCGACACCCGCGGCACGGCCCAGGGAGTTATCTCCGGCCACCTCGACCAGCGGAAGTTCGACGAACTGGCGGTCCTGATCGACGACCTCCGCAAGCAGGCGCTGCCGCACGTCCGGACCGCCTCCTTTCCGGCGCCCGTGCGGCAATAACCGGGATGGCCCGCTCGGGATTGCCCGTGCCCCATCGCCGGACGTTCGCTGCGGCCATCCTGGCCTCCGCTCACTCCATGCTGGCTGCGCTCCGGCATCCTGCCTGCGCTTGCCATCAAGGCCGGCTCCCAGGCACGGGCAACCCCGAGCTGCGTGACTTACCCGCGGCGGTCCTTGAGCCGGCGGCTGGCACGGGCGAGCGTGTCCCGCTCGGCGGTGGTCAGGCTCGCCTCACCCGAGCGGCCGATCTTCTCGAGAATCCGGTCCACCTCCTGCTCGAGCGGCGGGGCGTCGCCGTCACCGCCAGTCCGGCCGGCCGGTTCGTCGTCGGGCCGCACGATCCGCAGCCGCTGTCGCCGCAGGTTCGCCAGCAGCCGGGCCGGAGCCTCCGTCAGCCCGTCCAGGCTCCAGCCCCGCCAGGCATAGAGGATGCCGAACGCCGCGCCGGCCAGGTGGGCGACGTGGGCCACGTTGCTGCTCCGGTCGCCGGCGCCCTGGACGTCTAGCAACAGGTAGAGGATGCCGAGGGCCCAGGCGGGCACGGGCAGCACGCCGTAGAGCAGCACGGTCTGCCGGGGGTAGTACCAGATGAAGGCGGCGAGCACCGCCATCACGCCGCCGGAGGCGCCCACCAGCCGGGCCCCGTCCCCGGCGCCGCCGAGCCGCTCGCCGATCACCCAGACGAGCCCTGCCGCCACGATCGCCGCGCCGTAGAAGCGGAGGAACTCGGCCCGGCCCGTGATCGCCTCGACCGGACGGCCGAAGAACCAGAGCGTGAGCATGTTGAACAGCAGGTGCCATGGGGCCTGGTCGTCGTGGAGGAAGCCGTAGGTGAACAGCGTCCAGAACTTCCAGAGCTGGCTCGGCAGGTCGCTCCGCAGGCAGAACAGGTCGTTGAGCGAGAGCTTGAGCGAGACCACTTCCCGGAGCAGGTCGCCGGCGAGGATGAAGTTGGCCAGCCAGACCGCCACGTTGACCATGATGATCGCGTTGACGGCCGACCAATCGGGCGAGAAGCCGCCGGTCGGGGAGCGATAGTAGCCGCGATCCTGGAAGCCCATGAGAGCCGCCGCATGGTGCGGCGGGAGCGAGGAGGAAGGGGAAAGGTTGAATCGTACCGCGACCCGGCACCCCGAATCAAAAGCCGCACACCGCAGGCTGCTGCCACCGCGCCGGGGCGTGTGCTACGCTGCCGGCCCCGCTGGTTCGGGCGGGCAGGCATGACACCAGGGAGCGAGCGATGGCAACCAACGGGGCGCTGGGCAGGAAGCTGCGGATGGGGATCGTGGGGGGCGGGCAGGGGTCGTTCATCGGCCGCGTGCACGTCACGGCCGCCGTGCTCGACAATCGGGCCGAACTCGTGGCCGGAGCGTTTTCCAGCGACGCGGCCCGGTCCAAGGCGAGCGCGGCCGACTACGCCGTGGCCGAGCGCCGTGCCTACGGATCGTTCTCCGAGATGTTCGCCGCCGAGCGGGCGCTGCCGGAGGCGGAGCGGATCGACTTCGTCTCGATCGCCACCCCCAATCACATGCACTTCCCCGTGGCCAAGGCGGCGCTGGCCGCCGGCTTCCACGTGGTCTGCGACAAGCCGCTCACGCTCACGCTCGCCGAGGCGGAGGAGCTCGCCACGCTCGTCGCCGCCTCGAAGCAGGTGTTCGTGGTGACCCACAACTACACCGGCTACCCGCTCGTGAGGCAGGCGCGGGAGATGATCCTCGCCGGTGAACTGGGCGAGATTCAGGCGCTCCGGGCCGAATACATCCAGGGCTGGCTGCGGACGAGGCTCGAGAGCGAGGGGCAGAAGCAGGCCGCCTGGCGGACCGACCCCACCAAGAGCGGCGCGGCCGGCTGCTTCGGCGACATCGGCACCCACGCCTACAATCTCGGCCGCTACATGACGGGCCTGATCCCGGAGAAGATCGCCGCCAACCTCAAGATCTTCGTGCCCGATCGGCCGCTCGACGACTACGGCCACGCCGTGATCCGCTACCAGGGCGGGGCGCTCGGCACCGTGACCGCCTCCCAGATCAGCCACGGCCGGGAGAACGACCTCCGGATCCAGATCGACGGCACGCTCGGCAGCCTGGAGTGGCACCAGGAGGAGCCCAACAAGATGCTCGTCCGCCACAACGGCAAGCCGCACTACGTCTATACCCGCGACCCCAACGCCCCGTTCACGAACGAGGCGGGCAAGGCCGCCTGCCGGCTGCCGTCGGGCCACCCGGAGGCCTTCTTCGAGGCCTTCGCCAACGTCTACCGCGCGGGCTTCGACGCGATGGAACTGGCCCTGACCGGCAGGCCCTTCGAGACGGTCGACACGGTCTACCCCAACGTCCGCGACGGCGTGGAAGGGATGCACTTCATCGAGCAGGCGGTGGCCTCGAGCAAGGCCGACGGCGGCTGGAAGCCGCTGGCCCATCCGCTGGCGAGGCGGTGAGCCATGGCCGCGGGGGACCCGAAGTATCTGGTGTTCGACATCGAGAGCGTGGCCGACGGGCCGCTCGTCTCGCGGCTGCGGTACGCCGCCGACGAGCTTTCCCCCGAGAAGGCGATCGCCCGCTACCGCGGCGAACTCCAGGCCGAGACGGGCAAGGACTTCATTCCCTACACCTTCCAGGTGCCGGTCTCGCTGGTGATCGCGAAGGTCGGGAAAGACCTCGCGCTCCAGGACCTCGTGGCCCTCGACGAGGAGGAGTCGCGGCCCCACGAGATCGCCCGCCGGTTCTGGGAGGGCTGGCGGCGTTACAAGCGGCCCAGGCTCGTGAGCTTCAACGGCCGCGGCTTCGACATCCCGCTGCTGGAACTCTGCGCCTTCCGCTACGGGATCCAGATCCCCGACTGGTTCGCGGAGGAGGCCCGCAACTTCGATCAGCCCCGCTACCGCTACAACACCCAGGCCCACTTCGACCTTCATGAGTGGCTCACCAACTCGGGTGCCAGTCGGTTCGCCGGCGGCCTGTCCTTGGCGGCCAATCTGATCGGCAAGCCGGGCAAGATGGACGTGGCCGGCCACATGGTGCAGGACCTGTGGGATGCCGGGAAGAAGGCCGAGATCCACGACTACTGTCGGGGCGACGTGCTCGACACGTACTTCGTCTTCCTGCGGAGCCGCGTGGTGGCCGGCGACATCACCCTCGAACGGGAGCAGGAACTGATCGACGAGACCAAGGCCTGGATCGAGGCCCGTGCAGGCTCGAGCCGGGGCCTCGCCCGCTACCTCGCCGCGTGGGGCGACTGGCAGGATCCGCGCGGCTGACGGGCGGAGGCTCAGGCGTGGGCTCGGGGTCGGCCATGCCCTCTCGTCGGACGATCGGGAGCGGCTGTCGCGCACGCGGCTCGGGGTTGGCCGTGCCATCTCGCCGGACGTTCACTGCGGCCCTCCAGGCCTCCGTTCACTGCGTGTCCGCTGCGCTCCGGCATCCATGCCTGCGCTTGCTTCCACAGCCCGCTCGATTGGCACGGCCAACCCCTCGCGGCCCATGGATGCGCGGGAAGGAATGCGATTCACTCGGCTGCGGCGGGGGCTGGGTCGGCGGCGGGAGTCGCTGTTGCCGGAGTGGCGGCAGCGGCGTCCGCCTTGGGGGCTTCGGGCTCGGCGGCGTCGGGCTTGGGCATGGCGGGCTTGGGAGCGTCGTCGGCAGGGGCCGCCGGCTCCGTGGTCGGCTTCTCGCCCGGCTCCTTCGCCGGATCGGTCGGTTCGGGAGTCGGCTCCGGCGTCGGTGGCACGAGCGGTTCGAGGGTTTCGACGGGTTCGAGCGAGGGCACGGCCAGGGCCGCGGCGACGGCCCGGGCAGCCGCCCGGCCGGCGTCGCTAAGCGTGCCGCGGGGAGCCCAGGCCTCGACGGTGTACAGCCGGCCGGCGACGACCACGGCGGTGCAGTCCCGTTCGATCTTCTTGGGCGTGCCGTCGAGTTTGGCCTCGCCGCCTGCGGCCCAGCTCACGGCGTGGTGCGGCCCCACCTTGGCCCGGGCCGGCTTGCGGACAAGACCCTTGCCTTCGCCCTCGGCCAGCCGGGCCCCCATCGCCTCGACGAAGGCGGCGTGATTGTCGGCGGTGACCTCCGCGAACCCCTCCGGTGGATCGGCCGCGAGCACGACCACCGCGGGGTAGGGCAGCTGCGGCGTCGACTGGTATCGCACCAGATAGTCGTAGGACCGGGATGCCCGCCGCCAGCCCTTCGGCGAGAAGACGCTCACGCGACCGTTGTCGAGATCGAGCCGCGAGGCCGGGTCGAGGCCGGGAAGCCCCGCGGAGCCGGGCTTGTCACCGGCGGCCGGAGCGGCCCCATCCTGGCCGGAGCAGCCCACGAGCAGGGCCGCCAGGATGAGCAGGTGTGCGGCGACGATTCGGTGCATGACGACCCCCTGATGGCAAGCGTGGTCTTCGGCCCGCCGACGTGGCGGTCCTACTCGGTGATCGGCTCCTTCACCAGCCCGACGAAATGATGGGCCCGCGACGAGGCGACGAGCTCGGCGGCCTTCTTGTCGGCCGCCTTCTTGTCGGCATACTCGAACATCGCCACCCGCTTCATCGCCTGCGTGAACACGCCCCAGTAGGCCTTCATCCGGGCCTCCTTGGCGACCTTGCGGCGGCTGGGCTTCTTGGCGGCGGCCTTCTTCGGCTCCTTGGCGACCTTCTCCTTCTTCGCCTTGGGGGCCTTCTCCGCGGCCTTCTTCTTGGTCTTGGCCGTCTTGCCGAGGGCCTCCGCGGCCTCCACCTCGGCCCGCTTCGCGCTGATGCTCTGGGTCCGTTTCTTTGCCATCTCGCCGCTGCCGTCCTATGGGTTGACTCGAGGAGGTTCCAGGTGTCCGAGAGAGCGTTCCTCGGAAAGGCCGGAGTATAGCGTCAGCGGCGGCCGCCGCGCGGCGACCTATACTTTCCCACATGACAAATGCCGTCCTCGACCTGCCGCTCGCCAGCCCGTTCCCGTCCTACCGGGGCCTGCCCGACCACCTCCTCCAGGAGCGGATCGAGGCGGTTCGGCGGCGGATGGGGCCGCGGCTCGTGATCCTCGGCCACCACTACCAGCAGGACGGCGTGATCGCCCACGCCGATCTGACGGGCGACAGCTACCAGCTGTCGCGGAGCGCCGCCGAGCGGGAAGGCTGCGAGGCGATCGTGTTCTGCGGCGTCCACTTCATGGCCGAGACGGCCGACATCCTGGCCAACCGCCCCGAGCAGGTGGCCGCCCGCGGGGGCCGCCGCGTGACGGTCGTGCTGCCCGACATGGCCGCCGGCTGCTCGATGGCCGACATGGCGGCGATCGACCAGGTGGAAGACGCCTGGGAGGATCTCGGCACGGTGGTCGACACGGCCGACATCACGCCCGTCACCTACATCAACTCGGCCGCCAGCCTCAAGGCCTTCTGCGGCCGCCACGGCGGGATCGTCTGCACGTCGAGCAATGCCCGCGCCGTCCTCGACTGGGCCTTCGCCCGCCGCCGCCGGGTGTTGTTCTTCCCCGACCAGCATCTCGGCCGCAACACCGCGCGGGCGATGGGCATCCCGCTCGCCGAGATGGCCCTCTGGAACCCGCACGACCCGACGCTCGGCGGCAACGCCCGCGAGGGGATCGAGCGGGCGCGAGTGATCCTCTGGCAGGGGCACTGCAGCGTGCACGCGATGTTTCGGCCGGAGCACGTCGACGCGATGCGGGAGCACATCCCGGGCGTGAAGATCCTCGTCCACCCCGAGTGCTCGATGGAGGTGGTCGACAAGGCCGACCTCGTCGGTTCGACGAGCACCATCCTCCGCCAGGTCGAGGAGGCACCGCCGGGCACGAAGTGGGCGATCGGCACCGAGCTCCACCTCGTCAAGCGGCTGGAGAAGAACCATCCTGAGCAAACGGTGCGGTTTCTCTCGCCGACGGTCTGCATGTGCGCCACGATGTACAGAATCGACCTGGCCCACCTCTGCTGGAGCCTCGAGCACCTGGAGCGGGGCCGGCCCGTCAACGTGATCCGGGTCGATGACGAGACGGCCACGTGGGCCGTGACCGCGCTCGAGCGGATGCTGGCGGTGCGGTAGCCGCCTGGTGATGCGGGCTCGGGGTGGCCGGGCCCCGTCGCCCGGACGTTCACTTCGGGCATCCTGCCCTCCGTTCACTCGATGCTGGCTGCGCTCCGGCATCCTGCCTGCGCTTGCCAGCAACGCCGGCTCCGGGGCACCGGCCACCCCTCGCCGTCCAACGGTTGACGCGGCCATCCATGCTTCGTCTGAACGCATGTGGCGCGCCACAACGGGCACGAGCACGGCCGCCCGGAGGTGCGGCCGGCGGCAGCGGCCGCAGGCCGGAGTGCCGCAAAGCCCGCCGGGGGCAGGGATGCCCCGCCGGGCGTCAAACCAGTTCCGCTTGCATGGCCACGAGCCGGCGATGACGCGCGTAGGACCGGTCGAACGCGGCGGCCGCCGCGGCTCGCGGAGTGAACCGGTGGGCCGGTGTCCGGGCGTGCGCGGCGAGGAACGCTTCCCACGAGGCGGACTCACCGGCGATGCGGCGGTCGCGGTAGGCGGCCAGCAAGGCGGCGCCCCACGCACTGCCTTCGCTCGCGCCGGCGAGGATCACCACCGGCGACCGGAAGACGTCGGCTACGAGCTGGCCGAGGGCGGGCGTCTTGACGAGGCCGCCCGAGAGCACGATCTCGCGGCGGGGATAGCCTTGCGCGTCGAGCACATCGCTGCCCAGCCTGAGATTGAAGATCGTGGCCAGGAGCATCGCCTTGGCGGCGTTGCCGGGAGTGGCATTCGTGGCGTCGAGGCCCACGAGGCAGGCCGATCCGCCCCGGGAGACGCCGAGGCCCGGTTCGTCGTCCATGAAGGGCAACGCGGCCAGGCCGCCGCAGTCGTCGGGGGCTGCGAGCACCAGCGGCATCACCGCCGCGAAGGGGTCGCCGCCCGCCGGCAGCAGCCCGCCGAACATGCCCACGATCGTGTTCATCGCGGTGGTTCCGTTCCGCAGCCAGACCATGTTGATCGGCTTGCCGTCGACGGCACAGAAATGATCCACCGCCCGGTCCACGCCCTGGAAGGGCCGGTCGCCCACGGAGTTGGCCACCACGCTCGTGCCGAAGCTCATCGACACCGTTCCGGCGGCAGCCACGAGCGATCCGGCGAGGGCCGCGGGCTGATCCCCCTCGGCGGCCGCGACGGGGATGCCCTGCGGGAGGCCCAGGAGCGCGGCGCCGTGGGCGTCGAGCGTGCCCGCGTCCTCGCCCGCCTTGCGCACCGCCGGCAAGAGGTCGCGCACCGCCGGCAGCGCGAGGCCGTTCTCCGTGCGGGCCGCGAGGGCGTCGAAGTCGGCGAGCCGCTCGGCGTCGTAGTCGAGCGTGGCCTGACGAATCGGAAACATCCCCGAGGCGTCGCCGATCCCGAGGTTCCAGTGGCCGGTGAGCCGGCGCGCGATCCAACCGCCGGGCGTGGTGATGTGGGCGACCCGCTTCGCCAGGTCGGGGCGGTTGCGGATCGTCCACAGCCAGCGCGAGGCGGTGAGCCGCTTGGGGCACTTGACGCCGAGCAGGTCGGTGAGCTCGTGCCCCTCGGGCTCGTTGCGGCCGTCGCACCACAGCCGCGCGGGAGCCAGCGGGTCGCCCGCGGCGTCGCAGAGCACCTCGCCGTGCATCTGCCCCGAGATCCCGATCGCCCGCACGTCCGGCTCGATGCCCAGGCTTGCCAGCTTCGCGCGGAGGTCGGCCATGGCGGCGGCGAGCGCCCGTTCCCAGTCGGCGGGCCGCTGCTCGTAGGAGCCCGCATCGAGGCCG
>Ga0214917_10001018_pt1 | contig 36758 bp, 55 predicted proteins | sample LL_1208_BB_MetaG_FD_177983 | JGI IMG/M metagenome (GOLD analysis project Ga0214917, IMG submission 177983) | Freshwater microbial communities from Lake Lanier, Atlanta, Georgia, United States - LL_1208_BB | ecosystem: Environmental > Aquatic > Freshwater > Lake | place: USA: Georgia | collected... | reverse complement strand
CTTGAACTAGCAGTATTTGTAATTGCAATATTGCTAACAACAGTTGTTGTTGATGCTGGTACTGTGTATAAAACTGTGGTTGTTGTTGTTGAAGCCGCAGTTCTTGCTAATACTTTCGGTGATGCCGCCATTTACCATGCTCCCATCAAGTCAATAAAGATGTTATCTATTAAAGAGCCTACACTATTTGTGCCTGTTTGCGTAATATCTGCCGCCGTGCCGAGCGTAACAGTTCCAGTTAATGTTGGGCTAATTGCTAATACTGTTGAACCTGTACCAGTAATGGTACTTGTTCCTGTAAAATCGGCATCCCAAGAAGCGGCAGTAGTTCCTGTTGTCAAAATACAAGTTAATAAATAAGTATTACCAGCAGGAATTGTTACGACCAAGTTTCCGCCTGATGAATTTACAGTAAGTGCGCCTGTACTATTATTATGAATTACATACGCTTCGCCTAATATCAAAGTTGAAACAACTGGCAAAGTAATTGTTTGCGTTGAAGTTCCTGTAAAAAATTGAGTTGAAGTGCTTGCGGCAGTTAATGTTGTTGTTCCAGCAGCCGTTGCAGTTGTTGTGTAACCAGAAATAACCGTAGCATCTAATGAAACAATAGGAATTGGTCCAGTTCCAGAAGCAACCGTAATACCTGTTCCAGCCTGAACCTCAGTTAAATCTCCAACAGGAAGATTTGTAGTTACACTTACGCGAGTATCTGTAATATTGGCGTTTGTAATTGAAGTTGCGCCAGCGGCAACTGCAATAGTCGCTAATGATAGTGAATCAACTGGTGTTGCAGGTGCTACTGGAGAACCAGCAGGAGTTCCTGCAATAACTTGAAAAGTAACTGTGTTTGATGAACCTGTGTAATACGCATCTTGAATTGTTACAACAACACGGTCAATTCTAGGATTGGAAGGGTTTGCGGTTGTAACTGTAAGTTGTGTTGCCGCATCATTGTAAAATTGATATACGCCCATATTTGTTGTAAAACTTCCAACAATGGCACCCCAACCAGCGGCAACTTGTACCGCCATAGCAGGTACTGCCGCCTGAGTTACCGCAAGAGAAGATGTGTTGATAATGCCTGATGTGGCATAAATTGCTTGCATAGATAAACGGTCATTTTCGGCAGGGTGAGAACCGTTTTGTAACCAACTCGGTGGTGTGCGTAATGCCATTATCTTCTCCTAAATGTAAGCATTGTACCATGTAACGGTAGCGGTAGTGAGTCCTGCGGTGGTTGTGGAGCCTGTTAAATAATACTGTGAAGTTCCTGCTGGTGCAGCAAACCAAGTACCTGTTGAAAGTAAATTTCTAGCAGATACTCCGTTTTTTGTAATAAGTCGGTTTTGAGTATCAATCACCAATGTATCTGTATTTGTAATTGTTCCCGATAAATTCAAATATTGTCCTGTTGTAACATTTCCAAGCGTTGGATTTGTAATTGGACCAGTAATTGTTATTACTGGATATGTTGTAGCCCAACCGTTATTGACAACATTTGTAAGTGTGGTGTATGAACCAAAACCATATACAAGATTGTAAGTGCGATTATATGTGCGCCCTGGTGCCGCAGATACCGATAATGAGGCACTTTGTTGTGTTGAGTCATAATAATTTGGGTCAGGGCAAAAAAACTCAACTTGTGAAGTAATCATTCCGTATGTGTAATTTGGGTCAACAGATGTGCGCAAAACACGAACACGCGCATTTACAAACTGTTCTCCCGAAGGCGGCAAAATGAAATACAAAGGCGTTGTGCCAGATGTTTGTGGTAATAACTTTGCCTGAATTAAGTTGAAGTTTGTTTGTGCCGAATTACCGCCAGAAGCAAAGGTTTGGAATGTAATTGAGATTGTACGACCGCCTAAAAAGTCACGACCAGAAAACATACCATCTTGATAACCTCTGTTGTCATCTTGATTGCGAATTCCGGGCAATCCTTCTAAACCTTCAACGGATAAAATTTGATAAGGCGAACCAGAACCACCAAATGTAATTCCTGCAAATGAAAATGAATAACTATTTGTTACAACAGGCATTATCTATCCCTCGACCCTACTGTTGCATAACTCGGAGTATATCCGCCAGAAGTTCCAAATTTAATTGCGCTTAAAGTTTGTGCAGAAATATCACTTGCGCTTGCGGTTGGGTATGAAATGTTTTGAGTTATATTAAAACCAGATGCTTTGTTAATTCCCTCAATCGTGTTGGTATTTACATATTGAGGCGCAGTAGGCGTAACTGATACAATTGGCGTTGTTGGTGTTGTTGGTACTGTAACTGTTGGTGCAGTAAATGTTTTAGCAGAAGCCAAAGCAGCGGCAAGTGCCTTAATAGCCGCTATTGTTGCATTTGTGGCGTTTGTAATTGAACTGAGTTTGTCAGTCATATCTTTTTCAATTTCAGCAAGAGTATCTGATAAATCTTTGCGCGCTTCATCTTGTGCTTCTTGAAACTTTTTGAACGCTTGACTCAATGCTTCTTGTAAATTCTTATTAACTTCTGTTAATGAGTCTTGTAAATCTTTGTCAATTTCAGCAATTGTTTCTGCCAAATCAGCCTTTAATGAAGCAATGGCGTTATCGCGTGTTATTTCTGCTTCTGCGGTTGCATCGTTAAATGTTTTGTTAATTTCAGCCTGTGCTTCGGCATATTGTTTTGCTTGGTCGGTAAGAGCAAGTGCTAAATCTTTTTGAGCATCTTGATATGCTTTATTTAATTCACCTGTTGCAAGGCGTGCACCTTTATTCATTTCTATGGCAAGCGCATCTAAACCACGATTTTGAGTATTTTCCATTTCAAGGAAAGTTGCTTTTAATTCATTGATTGTTTCAGGTGTAGCGTTTCTTAAACTATCTGCTAGTTCATTACCGACTTTTGGTCCAGCAGCAACAACTTGTTCGATAAATGTCTGTGAAAATCCTTGCGCTTGTAACATTGCAGCATTTTGAGCAAGTTGTTTTGCACCAAGTAGTTTTTCTTTAATTGTAATAAGCAAATCTTCTGCGTTTGCAGAACCGCTTTCTGCTAAACCTTTGAATAAATCTGTAACACTAAACTCTGTACCTTTAGCAAAAGCATCACGCAATCTGTCAATAGATTGTTGAATAATAGATTGCAACTTTTCATTTCCAGCAAGAGTAATTGAAGCAATTTTGTTTTGATTATCTTGTGTAAGTTTTGCTAAATCATCTGCCTTTTTAGCGTTTAACTTACCCATTTCATCATTAAAGCGTGTTTGTGCTTCTTTAATTTTTTTGTTGGTGTCAGTTTCTGCCTTCAATTTCTTTTCGGCAGCATCTTTGTTTAACTTATCAATTTGTTCTTTTGCATCTTTGTTTAATTTAACAGTTTCTTCGGTATAATCTTTGTCAATCTTTGCCATTTTTTCATTGAACTTAGATTGTGCAGTAGAAATTTTGTCTTGAAAATCTTTAACAATCTTCATGTAATCTTCATTTGCTTTTTGGGTAGCGGCTTGCGCTTTCTTTTGTTCAGCAGTTAATCCACCGCCAGTTGTTCCGCCACCTTCTGTATTACCTAAATCTGGAATTTCAGGCTTTAAGAATTTGATTGAAATTGGCTTATTGAATTTATCCAAATTGGCAGAAAGTGCTTTTGCTTTTGCAGAAGCCTTATCTGCAAAATCGCTAACTCCTTCAAGTCCTTTATTTAATAAATCTAAACCTGTTTTTGCATATTTACCAACACCGGGCAATTTAGATAATGTCGTCAAAACCAATTTAAGAGGGTTTAATAAAAATTTAATAAATGATAATCCAGCATCAGCAACAATAGGAATAATTGAGGCAATACCGTTTAATGCCGCCTTTGACATTGCAATAACGGCTTTACGGAATGCTTCGGATTTGTTCCATAACATTACAAATGCACCAATAAGTAAAACTGAAGCGGCAACAACAAGACCAATTGGATTGACTGCCATTGCGCCGTTAAGAGCAAGTTGTTGTCCAGTAAGTAAAGCAGTTGCAGTTTTAACAACTCCCTGAATAATTGCCCAACCCTTTGTTAAAGCGGCGGCAGTTTTTACTGCAATTGAATATGATGCAATTGCGACAGTTAAAGTAATGACGACTCCTGCAACTATTGCCATTGTGCTTGCGTGTCGTTTAGCAAAATCAATTGCGTCGCTTATACCGCTTACTAATGCTTTCAGATACGGCATAATTGTTGCGCCGATAGTTTCAGCCACATTTGCAATTTCTTCTTTTAATACCGCCAAAGAACCTTTGAAAGTATCTGTATATGCAACTGCCTGACCACCGATTTTGGCGTTCAATTCGTCCATTGCCTTTTTAACTGCTTCTGATTTAGGCAAAGTATTATCTAAACTAATGCCCATTTCTTTGAACGCTTTTGCGTTACCTGCGCTCGCACGAGCAAGTGAACCAGATGCTTCTTCAAGACTTATATTTTTTGTCCGAGCAAAATCAGCTGCTAATGCTAAGTAATTGGTTGCAGTTGTAGTATTACCAGTAGCAATCAGTAACTTGTTAAAACCTGCGGCGGCTTCTTCATTACCAAAACCAAGTTTTTCATAACTATCGGTAAGTGCTTCAATTTTGGTTCTATTTGCTTCTGAGTTAATTCCTAAATTGGACATTGTTTGTCCTAATTTGTTTAATGCCTGTTCGCTATCGTTTGCCTCTTTAATACCAAATGCGGCAAAACCAACAAATGCGGCACCCATAGCCAACAAACCAGCCGTAGCGATACGGCTTGCCTTATCAATAGTACCAATTGAACCACCAGCCTTTTGCGACTGGTCTTCCATCTTTTCAAGTTCATTATTAACTTGCTTAAATTCTGCAATAGCCTTATCTGCAACTGCTTTAATCTCAAATATTGCTGGTGGTAAAAATGACATTACTTGACCACCTGACCAATATGTTTAGCAATAATTGCAGGGGCAACGGTACGAAATTTGATAAATGCTGGCTTCATGTAAGGGAAACCAGCCATAGCAGAAGTTCCTTTCCATGAACGAGGCGCCCATTGACCGCCTATTTCAACGGCACGACCATAAACAATTGTTGGACCAACAATAGCAGAATAACTTGCAAAACCCTTGCGAAACTTCTCTCCGCGTATGGAACGGCGCAAATTACCTGAACGGTTCATAGGCGGTATGCCAGAAGTAGCCTTTTGTCCTTCTGGTCTGCGCCCTTTAATTTCTTCTTTTGATAATTGTATTAAAGCAAGCATCATTTCATCTCGCGCATTTCTTGCGCCCTCGTCCATATTTGCGCCAGCCTTTTCTAACGCTTGACGGACTTGTTTAAGATTTGTGATTATCACTTTCTACCTGTTTCACTAATGAAGAAATAGCAATTAACCAATCCAACAAACCAGCAGGTTGTTCATCTACTTGTTGTGGTGTCCAACCGAATTCCTTTGCACAAATGAAATAAAACCACTCTTCATCTGGATATGTAAAGGCTTCATGTCTTTCACCACCTTCAAGCAACCATTTTAGCCGTTGGAGTCTCCTAAAGGGCTTTCGGCATCCTTTTCGTTTGCTTCTGTTTTAGCCAACGCTGGGAATAACACTTTTTGCGCATCTTTTGTTTCTTCAACAAGAAAATCGTAATCGGCCATTTCAAGTTCATCTAATGACTCAATCTTGATTGACGGAATAATTAAATCAAGTGACCAATCTTCAATAAGCACTGCAATTAAACCATCTGTTAATGAAAGTGCTTGCATAATTCCTTCATCTGCTTTACCAGCATTTGAATAAATCTTTTTGCGGTCTTTTACACGCAACTCTGATGGGTCGCGTAATGAAACTGTTGCACCACTAGGTAGTGTGATTTTCTTTTTTGACATTTTGTTTCCTTCCAATCGGTTATTGCCTTCCAATTTTACAACAAAAAATAGGTGCTAGGGGGCGGGAGCAGGGAAGGCGACTGCTACAACCGACCCCCTAGCACATTTACTCTGTTACTTAGATATAAGTACCAGAAGCCTTTGCATTTTGTAGTACCCACTTAATAGGAGCAAAACCGCCAGAAGCACCAGCATCTGTGGTATTACCAAGTCCGTCAAGTTCAATTTTGATTTTTACAAAATCATCTCCACGGTCATAAGCGGCGGCAGTATAAGCACCCTTTGTAATGGTTGCTTGAATTTGAATTGCGGCAGCACCTGTTCCATAAGCCCAGTTAAGAACAATGGCAGGTTGTGTGTTTGTTAGGTAGCGTGTTAATTCTGTATCCGCTTCCATAATAAACTCAATATCACCTGTAACATCAAGAGCACCAACAAATACGCTAAATGGATTTTGTGTTTGTGAGATACCGTAAATTGGCGTAACTGGTCGCTTCAATGAGATTGAACCATTCATACCATTTGTGATTGATGATCCACCGATAGATACAGTTCCTTGCCAAACTGGTGTTGGCAATACTGTGCTAAATGATGGTGATGGTGCAGTAGTTGTTGCTGAAATAAAACCTGTGGACTTTGCATCAAATTCCAATATTCCATCTGAACTAAACTTTAGTGTTACATCGTGGAATTGTTGTGCGGCGTATGTACGCGTACCAGCAACATAAAAGTCTGTAAGTGTGTAAGAAAGTGGTTGAACATCAGCAGATGCCGCAAGACTGTTCCTTAGCGAAATTGTGTGTGTGAATGGAGCAGATGCGCCAACTGTTGCGCAAGCACCCATAATACCTGTTAATGCGTAACCGATACCATCAGCAAATACCGCACCACCTAAATCAAATGTAGAGCGTGTGCGACCCGGAATATAGTTGTAATTTTCAACCATAGCACCGCGAAGCCCTTTATCAAATAATGGGTCAATTACATCTACTGGCTTTACAGTATCTTTATTTACCAAAAGATAATCTGTCGGTGCAACCGCAGTACCTTTTGTTGCTTCTTTTGCAATTCCTATATAGGAACGGACGGAATTTTGTGCTGGCATTTACTCACTCTCCTGCGGTGTTGTGAAGGTTGGTTTGGTTGAAATCTTAGCACTAACACTAATAACTTCATGCGCATTAAAATCATCTGGGGCATCAAATTCATCATTTGGCGCCACAACAATCCCAAGCGAAGGGAACACACGCTCGTCTGTTCCCGTGTATTTATACTTTGCCATATGTTCTCCTTATGCTTGTATCATTTCGGTAACATCAAACTGTAATTCAGCATATGTTTCCGTTGCTCCCTCGGCAACCGTTGAAGGTTCGCCATAAGTAGCATTGATAATAGGTTCAGCACCTTGCCAAACCAATGTTCCTGTTGAGTCACCAAATCGGTGGTCTGAACGCAATCTTGTCTTAATATTATCAACAAGTGTATCAAAATCTGTCATTGCATCTTCTGCGTTTCTCTGTAACGAATGATGAAAGATTTGTAAAATTATTGAGTAATCTACACGCTTCCAACCGTTAGTAGCACCACCGATTGCCAAGCGTGTTTCATTTTCAGATTGAATAAATACCACAACTGCCGCACGCGATAATTGTCCAGCAGTTGAATTAACTTGAAAATTTATACGCTTGGGAAATGAAGTAAATACTTGATTTAAGGTTGCTATTTGCGGTGTTGTTAAAAATGTTGCCAATGTGGCACGAACTCCTGTGCGCCCTGCCATTATCTGACCCTGCGATAAAGTTTAATCATTTCAAGCGCAGTAGCAATATCTCCACCAAAGCGTTGCGCGCCATCAACATTTGCCGTAGAGCTTGTTGTGACCTGCATAGTCATAGAGTTATCTCCACGCATTTTAATCAATGCAGTTGTAATAAGAATACAAGCCTGTTTAATTGTGGTCGGTAAATTACCGATTGCAACTCCTGCGGCGTGTGTTGAAACTAATGCAGTTGTAAGAGGTACTGTGGTTGAACCATTTACATAATTTGATGCAACTGTTACATCTTCACTTAATGCGCCATCATAGATATGCAAAATTTGACCAGCAATAATTCCTACGCCACTTCTAACAGTTAGTGTAGATTGAGTTGCAGTCGCACTAGCAATTTTTGTATTTACATAACCTGCCACATAAGTATATTTCATAAAGATTTGCTGGCGCGGAATTCCACCACCAAATGCAAGTGGCCCTTGACTTGAATATGAAGTTGATAATTGAGATAACGGAATAATAATTTGCTGGTTTTCAAACCAAGTTTGTGAACAATCTGGCAAAGTAATTAAATTAAGTGGGCTTCCGCCATATTGAAAATTTGATAATTGAATAACTGGTGCATTGTTTGGGTGTAACGCAATATAACCCTCAGAAGTCATGCGTGTGCGTTGTGTTTCTGTATATGTTTGCGCAGTTAAATTCTGATTAAAATGTTGGTCCATATAGGAAGATGCACGCATAATAACATTTGCTAATTCTGCATCTTGCGCCTGAGAGTTACCGCCTACAACAAGATTGTCATAGTCAATAGATGTTGGTGCATTTTTATATTCAGCAACGGTCAAGTAGGCACTTTCATCTGTTGTGTCTGGTGTAATACCTACTGGCATTTGCTATTCTCCATCTCTTGACGGTGTGTTACTTTCATATCCGCAACGACCACACTTTTTGAACCAACTACCAAAACCGCACTCATTGCAAGTATAACCAAGCGACATATCGTTTGTTGTACCCATCAAACTTGCTTCAAAAAAACCTTCTGCCTTTAACGCCTTTGCATCTCTTGCGTTTGAAACTTCAACCATGCCTTTTTTGTTTTGATTGTACTTACGCACACCGCGAGATGTGGTTATATCAACGCCTCTTAATCCTTGTGGTCCCACTAATTTTGTCATTTGTTTCCTTCATTTAGTAAAGAAGTAGCGTGCGCCTTCCTGCACGCCACCTCTTTATTGCTTACTAAGCCCTGACAATTCCTGATACTGCGCCGTTCCATGCTGGAGCAGTGCAGAAGAAGTTACCACGGAAGTATGTGCTGAACTCATATGCGAACTGAGTTACTGGCCATTGAATGCCCATGTAATCCTGAACCATGAAGTTAGCCCAAACATCTGTTACCTCTGTGTCTGGAATTGGAAGTGTGTATGAAAGGACTGGTGATACACCCTGTGGAAGCCATGGGTGAACAGTTAGAGGAACCATCTTGCCAGTAACTTCATTGTTAAGAGCGCCAATTACTGCACCACCAACATAATCTCCCACTTCATTCTGTGAAAGGTTAATACGGTAGTTAGCAGTTGAGCCGTTCTTGATTGCATCTGAGAGTTGCTTACGGTCTGCGCCGTTTAGGAAAATCTCATCTGGGTCAGCCTTTACATTGTCATACAAGGTTGAGAATACATTTTGATATTCAACACCAGGATTTGATGTAGAGAATGTTCCGTTAATGTCTTGTAGAGCGCCAGTATTTGGACCCAAAACAGTAGGCAAAATTCCGTCATAACCAGTTGCGTAAGCAGATGTATCTGCGTTTGCGCGTGATGCAAGGATTGCGCTTGTTGTTGAGTAAACAATTGTGTCTCCAGCAGTTGCAGAACCAGCACCAACAATAAATGCGGTGTTGCCCTTAAATGTTCCCTGATACTTAGCGTTAGCAGTTCCTGTTGTTGTTCCAATGTAAACATTGTAACCAAGTGCACCAACAACATCTGTAACAACAATCTTCAAAACCTGTGAAGTTGTTGCCTGTGATGTAACTGTCGGAACAATTGACTCACCAAAACCGCTTGATGAAATACCTGCGTCAGCAGTTACATAAATGTAATAGGTGTTGTTAGCAAGTGCTACTTGACCTGTTGCTGCTGATGGAGCAGTAACAGTTACTGTTGGTGCTGAAAGTGCGCCAGAGTATCCTGTTGCAGTTCCGCGTGCCATAAGCATCATGCGCTCTTCCATCAACATTGTTGCGTAAAGTGTTGATGTTGAAGATAGTTGGCGCAAGTCCTGATATCCCATACCTGAGAAGTTTGCATCGAATGAAACTGCATCAGATAGTGAGTATGAGTTGTAAGGCAACACTAGGTCATCTGCTGAGTAAGAAATCTTTGGACCGCGTTGGAAGTTAATTGAACCGAAAGCAGTTGTTGTGCTTTCTGTAACTCCCGGCCATGTGTTTCCAACTCCGCCTGTACCTGTACCTGTGTAACCAAGAATACGCTTTACACGGTGTGAAGTACCGACACCCTTTTTGCGTGCAATCTTGTTGCGCAATGGTGTTGGGCGTGGTGTAAGCAACTTAGAAGGTGCTTCGAGGTCAAATGCCGCGAAAGATGTGCTAAGTGGGCTTGTAAGTGTGATGTCTTTCTGAATGTCCTGCATTGCAAGGCGTTGTGAAGCAAGTGCGTTATTTAGCGCGCCTACTGCATCTGGTGAAAGAGACTTATTTGTTGCTAGGGCTTCAAGTGTTGATACTGGGTCTCCAGATGCCTGAGCAAATGTTGATGAGCCTGACTTGATTGCCATAATTGCTGATGGGTCTGAAATAGATTGTCCAACAGACTTGTTGAAAGCATCTGTATATTCGTCCATGCGTACTGCTGCATCTTTTGCAGAAGTAGCATCTCCGAACAACTCAGTTGCTTTAACTGGTGCGAGAGCCATTTGTTTCCTTTCGTAAAGAGTTTGAATTATTTGTTGGCTTGAATTGCTAGTGCTTTGGCTTCAAAATCTGATGCCAATTCTTTGTAACCGCGTGCCAAATCTTTGTCATCGGTTACGGCTGACTTTGCGCGATATTCAGCAGCCTTTTGTAACAAATCGCCTAATTCGGCAATTACGGCTGGCTTAATAACGGAACGCTTTGGTCCGCCCGCTACTGCTTTTGTTTTTGCCGTTGCTAATTCTGCATTTAACTTGTTAATTTCCTCTTGATAGGAAGTAACCTCTGTAGTTATAGCATCTTTTGCACTCTTTACGGCTTTCTCAATGATTGCAGTAATTGTCTTTTTAGACAAATCCTCATCATCTGAGGAATCTTCATCTGTGCCGTTATCGGCAACATCATTTCCATCTACATCAATGCGTGGAATAATTGTGTCTAGCGACTTAGGAGTTTCAGTTGGTGAAACCATAGTTGCAGTTGATACATCTGAACGACCATGCGCATTTGATGGCTGGTCACAACCGCACTCTAGGCACTTTTCAGATTTATCCAAAGGCTTCTTGCCTTCTGCTTCTTCAACTTCTTCTTCTGCGGCTTCTGGCTTAGAACCTTCTGCAGTTTCTTCTTCTGCGCTCTCGCCATATTCCTTTTCTTCATCATCAATTTCCATACCAGCCTCTTTACACATTGACTTACATTCGTCAAGTGCCATTTTGGCATCTTCATAAGCAGACTTTGCTTCTTCATACATTTTTAGCATATCTTCTTTTGACGGCTTCTCAGAAACCGCTTTGTCTTCTTCGTGCTCCATTGTTTCTCCTTTTACGGTTTGAGGTTCGTCTAATAGTTCAGTCAATTCTTCAACTTGAACTAACTCTGTTTCGCCTTCTAGCGATTTTGCTAATGTTAATTTTGCATTTGGATTTGCTGGTCTATCTACTAATGAGATTTCTACAATCTGCCCATCAATAATGCGACCATTTGCGGCTTTTGTATCTCTAACAATTCTTGGTGAGCGAATACCAATTGAGAAACCTTTTAGCACACCAGTTTCAACCTTCTTAACGCTAACTGGGTCAACAACTAATGCAGAAATGTAATGTCCATCTGCTTTACTATCTAATTCTTTTGCAACACCTGCGGCAATATTGCTATGTTGTTCTCTAATATTACCGCCAGTTTTGAACCACTCTGGCATTGCTTTCTCTAACCAACCTGCATCACAAATCTGTTGGTCAATATCTAATGCATCATCAGTTGCCTTGCCATACACTAATAGCGTTCCATCATCTTGCTTTTCTTGCTTAATAATTTGCGCATATGAATGTGCTAAGTCTGTGGTCATTGATTTATCCTTTTTCTTTGCTCTCTGTGAAATACTGTCAGCCCAAGTTTTACCTGCGTCGCCACCCCACAGAAGCCACGCAATATAACCGCGAGAAGGATTTGAGGCGTTACCCCAGTCCTTTCCTTTTTTGTCAACTTCGTGTCTTGCAAAATAGGATACCATGCGATTGATAGTTTCTAACGGTAAAGATGCACCATTTGATATATCTCTAGCACGAGCAACCCCAACCATAGTGCCGCCACGATTAAACTCTCTGCGTAATTCTAAGCCACGCTTTGCGTTTTCTTGTGCGCCTTTTGGCGGTACAAACCCATCTTCTTTCAAAATCATTTTGGTAGTTTCTTTGCGATAACCACCGCCACGCTTTTTATACTCACGCACTACCCAAGCATTAGCAACTGCTGATGGATATACATCAAACTTCTTTTTTGCTTCACGCTTTATTCTGTTATACAAATCAGTATCAGAAGGCTCAGAATTACCACCGCCTTGGTTAATACTTTCATAATCTGGTTTATCTGCGCTTTTTTCTTGACTTACAACATGAATATTTAATGCCGTTAAATGGTCTTTAGCATCTTGTAATGTTTTATGGCAGGTAACAACGGAGTTATCGCTATCTTTGACTACTGGATAACCAGCGCAGTCGTATGAGCCTTTTTCTCCAATATGATATGGCATTTTTTATGCTGAGTAAGTAATCACTACTGCGCCAGCGGCTGATGCTGCTGCTGAAATTGCGTAAATCATATCTCCAGCATTTGCATAAAATATTTGTGATGTACCGTTAGCAATGGTACGCCCAATAGTTGCGCCAGATGTTGTAATTGTTGCATCTCCAACAAAGATTGCTGCGCTATGTCCGTTATAGATGTTAATTGCTGTTTGAGGACTAGCGTTTTTATCTACTTGATGTATAAGTGATACAGTTGTTAATGTACCTGCATTGAAATGCTTAAATGCCATTTGTTATTCTCCATTCAAAATATAGTCTAATGCATCTTGTCCTATATCGCGTGTATCTACTACATACGGCGCAATATCACAAACGCAATTCGGGTGTGCTGGCGGTTCGGTATCTCCGCTTGGAAATGTATCGTCAATACCGATAGGCGATACATCTGCATTTTCTTGGCATAAATCGCAAGGGTCTGCGACTATCCACTCTACCAGTTCCGCACCGCTTTCTTCATACAATTCCCTAGAAGCAACGGATACAGCACTACTCATTTCAGTTTGCGCAATAGTTAATGCGCGGTCGCTATCGTCAAGCAAATCTTCCAATTCTTCACGCACACTTGCTGGTGTTTCACCTTTTGCTAATGCTCTGCCTAAGATTGTTCCAATTCTGTCAAGCGTAGTTTGATTTATGCCTTGAATTGTTACACCACGCCTATCTAACAAATCAGATAATCCGCTAGGTGGTTTAATCAAATTAGCGGCGGCACGGTTTCCGGGCTTCCAAGTATCCCAGTTAATGCCCATTGCGCGTTGTAAGTCTGCTTTTGATGGTGCTTTATTTATCTTTGCTTTTGCTAATGCGCTCATAGCAATATCTTGCCCAAGCGTGTAACTATCCACATAAATAGTTTGTAACGCATTGAACATTTCTTTGCTATCTGGTCGAATATGAATACGCGCATAGGCGCGTGTTTCTTCGGTAGTTGTGCTTCCTGTAAATGCCATTGCATAAAAATCATTTATGACTGCATCAACATCTATTGAAGCACGCAACGCATCTCTTACAAGTTTTGCACGCCGAGCGGCAAGGCGTACTTTTGCGCCTTGTCTTTTCTTCCACGCTCTATCCATTTTATGCTAGATAGCGTTCGGCATACCAGCGTGCGCTATCGTAATCTTTTGCAGTAACAAATTTGTTTAACACATCTGCATAGACAACTGGCACATCTTGAAAACGGAAAGCCCTATCTGGTGCTTTTGTTAAGAACCGCAAAAACTTTTTTAATTCTTTTTGCGCTTTAACTGCATCAGTTACATCTTCCTCTGGCGCATCTTCAATTGCAGGCACTTCTTCTTCAACTTCACCATCATCTGTGAGTGTTTGTGTGCCGTCAATTAACACCATACCTGTTTCTGTTACAAGATATGAACCAGTTGCAGTTGAAAAGATAGGAATATCTGCTTCTGGTGCTTCAATTAAAGGCAGACCAGAGCGTGACCGTGCTTCATTTAGCGTTAATGTTCCAGATTTGATATTTATATCAGCCGTGCGTGCATTGCTTTCTGTATCTTCTCTACCACTTTCCATGAACTTAAATTCAAGTTCGCGTGGCATTCCAAGAAACACATATGAAAGTTGTGTAATCATTTTTGCAACCCAATTTGCTAACGGAATTGCGCCAATTACTTCACTGCTTTCTGCCTGACCTAATTGGAAACCTGCTCCACCCAAACCGCCTTTAGGACTAAATCCAATTTCAGAAGGTTGAACTCCAAAGTGTCCGCAAATGCTATTTACAAGATAATCGTCAAGCGTATCTTTGAACTTTTCGCCATAACCATCAAATTGAATTGGCTCCATACCGACTGGCAATAAACGAACACGCTTGCGTTGTTCTGTTTGTCCTGCTAAATCGCTATTGAAAATGTTTTCATATGCGCGTAATAAGTCTGGATTATTACCAAAGTTTGCATCTGTTTTCATCATTAGTTCAGGTGTAACGCCATCTGTATATTCAGCCCGTATCCATTGCTGACGGCGCAAGTAAATATCTGCTAGTGGTAATGCTCGTTCAGTTGGTCCATATCCATATACGCTAGTTGTTCTGCGGTTCTTGATTAGATATGCCAATTCATCACTTGTAAATTCGCCATCTGCTTCTTCTGTTTCTGTCGGTGCGGTAAATTCGCTACGAGGGAAACCAAACAAGATTTGCTGATAGGCGCTATACGGTGGCATTGGTCGCATACCGCGGTCGTCAATAAGAGGTTTGATTGTAGAACCATCAAGAATTTGTAATCCGTATAACTCATTACCAACAGTTTTTTGCGGCCATATAGCCCACGCATCTAGCACAAGAATTTCTTCAAGTGCAATATTTAACCAATCGTAAAATAATAATCCGTTTGCCTTATCTGGTTGTTCCCAGAATTGACGCACTCGGTTAATATCTTCGGTGTAATTATTGCGTGCAGTTTGCATAGCGCGTACTCTTGCGCCACCGATTTCGCTAATAATCTTTTCTGCGGCATCTTCGCCTAATGTAATATCCCAATTTAATCCAAGTATTTTTGCTTTTGTAACTTCAATACATCTGCGCAAAATGTCAATCTGGTCTGCCGCGGCGCGTAATGTTTTGAAAGGTGTTAAGCGTGTTTCTGTAATGTTGATATTTTGCGCAACTTGATATTCATATCTGCGTGGGTCTGGTCTGCCACTATCTGGGTTTGGTGGGTTAATTGCGCCCGGAACAATTGGCATACCAGGAGCAAATGGAACTGTCGCAAGATTTGGATTGCGTGGTAGTGCATCTGTTTGTCCGTATGTTGTTGTTTGCCCAATATTGTTACGCATTTGTGTTTCTGTTAGTGCTATTGAACCTACTGGTAGATTAGGTGCTTTAGTAATCTCTTTTGCAACTCTTTCTGCAAATCGGTCTATCAAACCCATTACATTAACCTCTCAAATTGTTTCCGCATTTAGAACAAATGCTAGCCGTTTTTGGTGATGGCATACCGCAAACTGTACATAATAATGCCATATTTGCTAATGCGAGCATACTAGCACCACCAGAGTTCAATTCTGTTATTGCCCACACTAATGCATCTAATCTATCTGGGCTTTCTGCTGATTGTGGCGTCCATTCACACATTTGAGTTTCAAGTTCAGAAAAGTATCCAACATGATGCACTTTGCCTTGCTCGTATAAACTGCTAATCGGTTCTGCGCGTAATTGTTTACCTCTAGTGGCAGTTACCTTTTTTGTCGCAATAGATGCATCTACCTGCTTTAATAGCAAAATAACCATATCGCCGCCATTGTTTGTTTCTGCAACAATTTTGTCTGCTTGGTGTTTGTGATACAACTCAACTGCCACTCTTGCCCAAGCATCTGGCGTTGTACGGATAGATTTGTCGTCAAGTATGTAGTAATCACCATTTGATGCAATTCCAGCCGCAACTATGCCAGTTTCATCGCTAGTAGCGTTACCAGTTACCGCAGGGTCAATGGCAACTACAACCCGAACAAGTGGTGGTGCGTTATCCACCCGAGCATCATCAATTAGTTTGCGAGTCCATAACGCACCATCTACATTGTCCAGTATTTCTCCGTACAATTCTTGTCTGCCAAGGCGCGTGTTTTCATAACGCAATCGGTACTGCGCTAATGCACTTTCAGCCAAGTTAGCAGCATTATCAAATGTGGAACCGCGTACTACCTTTACATTGTCTTGTGTTATTAACTCTTTGATTAACTTAATCGGTTTTGGTGTAGTTGTAACAATAGTTTGAGGATAATCGCCTAAACGCAAACCAAATTGGTACTGGTCCCACGCCTCTGGATACTTAAATGCCGCTAACTCATCAAACCAACCGCCATGATGTTGTGGTCCGCGTAGGCGTTCAGGTTCTTCACCAGAAAACAATTTAATGCGTGAGCCATTTGTTAGAAAGATTTCACCAATTGAACGGTTGTAATCTTTTAGCGTGCCATATTGGCGTAACACATTAACAATACCGCTTTCACCTTCTGCGCAAGTATCTCTTGCATCTCCGTAAGTAGGCGCAACAATAGCCCAGCGTGTTTTAGGTTTGCTAGATGCTTCATATGCCAACCACTCTGCCGCCGTGCGTGTTTTACCAGCACCACGCCCTGCTAAATATAACCAAGTTGTCCAAGATGTATCTTCGGTTGGTATTTGTTCAGGTCGTGCTAACTGGTTAATCCATCTAACTCTGCGGCTGACTATTAAGGATAGCGACAAGTCGTTTGACTTCATCATCAATTGTGTCTCGGTCATAGATACTTACCTCAACTTGTGCCTTAGTAGGCATATCCAAACCAAGCAATCTGGCACGCCTTTCCATAATCTTGATTAACGCTAACACTAACCGTGCGCGAGTATTTGCATCAATGTTTTGTGTATCTGTTAAATCTCCCCAGATAGCCGCTTGCGCAATATCAAGTCTGTCCATTTCAGATTTGCGCACTTCAACAACATCTTCATAAACAATTCTGTTACACGCACTTATATATGCTTTATGCGCGCCAGATGCACTTGCGTAACCTAAGCGTTCAGCAATCAAATCAAATGTTAATCCGCCACGCCTATATTCAAGTACCTTCTTTTCCTTCTCCAAGGTTTCTGGTTTAACTCTGCTTTTTCCCATTACTTGCCACCCCAACCATTACCGCGAAATATCGCTGGCGTTGCGCCTATAACTTTACTCATAGCGTTACCGCACTCACATTCCAATTCGTGCTTATCATCAAACCCAAAATGAACATTGCGTTGCGCATTACATTTGAAACACTTAAATGCATATATTGGCATTTCCACCCCCATAATCCACTACAAATATAGCACTAAATACTCCACCAACCACCAAAAGTTGCTTTACCGTCTGCGTGCCATTGTTTATGTAATTCATTTACAAACTTCCAATTCGTTTCGTGAGTATTTTTACCGCATAAAGGACAAATACTCTTTCCCAGATTACGATAAACATGAGCGCAAATTAGTTTTGCGGTCTCGGACATAACACTTTAGCAATCTCTTCATTTGGCGCCCCTGCGTATCTGAAACCAGTTGTTATACGGCTACGCGATAAACCTAATCGACCTGTTAGAGAAGATGTTTTGCCTCTTTGTGACACTCTTGATGGTTCTCTAATCATTTCCCAGTTAGGAGATTTATTTAATGAACGCATAAGTGCAGGGTGAGATGAAGTTATATAAGTTTCTAGTCCTTGCGCCTTTAACCCTGCGGCAATAATATTCATAAACTTATTACCAATACCGATTCCTTGATAATCTGGTAATGTAACAACACGACTTACACGCCTAGCATTTTTAATATTAGCGTTAACAAGTGGCAACATTGCAATCATTACTGCTGGTTGATTATCAATTAATCCCATATAAATTTGTGCTGATTTATTCAAACTGTTACTTAGATAGTGATGTTTGCTGAATATGTTCCACGCTTCATACTTTGCCCAAATGACTTCAACATTGACTTGTGGGCGGGGTTGAACCGACCCCCAAGTGAAAGTGCCAAGATGTGGCTGGTAAATCCAATCAGGTTGTAACCACTCTTCAATATCGTAGTGGCAAGCAACTGCTACAAACTTTTGATTACGCGCTCTAACAGTTTTAGCAATAGCCGCAGAACCTATTTGCGCAACTGTACGGTCAATAACAGATGTAAATTCATCTACAACTGCAATCTCTTTACTCTCTGCAAGTACGCGTGCCATACTTACACGGAACTTTTCACCGTTTGAAAGATTTTCATATGGGCGTAACCATGCAGGTGGTGATGAAAAGCCAACACTTGATAACAATTCGGTAATATCCTTAATTGGTAACTCTTTTGGAAAATCATCAATAACGGCGTTATTGCGCCCCCATTGCATAGTTTCCGTGTTTAACAATTCTTGATTAAATAAATCTTTGGCGACCGTTGTTTTACCTGCGCCACTAGGACCAACAATTAAACCTATATTCCAATCGCGTGTTCCTAAGTCTGGAATATTGTTAGGAATTTCCGTTATAGATATTTTTTCCGCCTGTAAATCAAAGATACCTTCTAACTGCATCACTCTAGGTGTTCTGTTAATTTCTGTGGTTAATTTAATTACACTCATTTGCGCCTCTCTCGTCTTGCGAACTTTGCCCTATAAGCATGGCATAAAAGCATGGCTTATAGGGCGCCGTCCAGCACTCTCACCGATTACTTATGTTTCATCGGTTGAGGTGTCGGGCAGTTTGCCCAACTCTATTAGATAACGATTGCGCGAACACGCAACCCTTCTTGTGATAACCGTAGCAATAATGCAGTCTGGTCATTTTCATTATCACACTCAATTACAACTTCAAATCGCTCACCAATTTCTTTCAAATCGGTGTCAATTTCATCTCGTGTTTTCAAATCAAAGCCTTTAAAGCCTAAATCTGTTACAGACCAATCATTTACATCTAAATCACGCAATTGCCCAAGTAATACTTCAGTATTCCAAGATGCCAATTCAGCCGTACGATTATCTGCGAGCGCATAAGCCTTTATTGTGTCTGTATCCCAATCATCTGGCACGGTAACGCAAGATAAACCTTTCCAGCCTATTTGTCTGGCGGCTTCAAGTGTTCCGTTACCAGCAACAACAACAAAATCTTTTGTTATTACTACTGGTTTGCGTTGCCCAAACATTTGTAACGATTTTGCAATCGCGTCAAGGTTCTTTTGATTATGCGCACGCGCATTATCTGGGTCAAGTGTTAAATCATCAATTGCGATAACTTTTATTTCTAGTTCCATTTTTGCCTTTCAAATTTAGGGAGAGAGGGTGCAAAGGGACGGAAGCACCCTCTCTCTGGTTTCGCTATGCCGAAGGGATTGACGGCGTGCGAAGTGCCTTCACTCGTTCAACATCTGTGATGTTAAACAAGGATTTTCTTTTGTATCTCCCTGTTGGTACAAGAATTTTGCGCCACACTAATTGTCGCAAATTGTTATGCGAAATGTTAAGCATTTCCACCGCAGTATGGCTATCTACCATGCCTTCTGGAATACCTAACTGAACTTCTGAAATAGTCATTTCTTGCCTTTCTACAATGCCCAAGGGTCATCAATCGGGTCCTCAATTGGTTTTTCATTATGAGGAACAACTGGTTCTGGCGTATTTTTAGGAACAATACCATAACCGTTAATTGTGCATTCAAGCGATTTAACTTCAACGCCTTCTTTATTTACATATGTGCTTTGTCCAAGTAATCCGTTAAATGAAATTAATGTACCTTTGCGTAATTCATTTGCCGCGCCTGTTGCATTTTTGCCCCAAATAAAACAACGAAACCAAACTGTTTCCTTATCTACCCACTCACCGTCTTTATTTACACGCGGTGTATTTGCAACTGAAAATGATGTAACAAATTTTCCAGTCGGTATTTGTTTTAATTCTGGGTCAGAACCTAATCTGCCTTCTCCGTAAATAACAATTTCACCAGCCATAGCCTTCTTTCCTTTCAATATAATCGTAAGTTCCTTCAATTGTTAGTTTAACAGTTGAACCGTTAGGAAGCAATAACGGATAATCAAATGGATTTGCGTGTTGCGGAACAATGTGTCCTGTTTCTGTTGCAGTTTTTATATTCATATGAACAGATAATGTTCCAAGATTGTGGCACTCATGATGTAACGCCACAAGATTATCAACCGTATCTTTACCACCACGCGAGCGCAGTTTGCGATGATGCAACGCAAAGTTATCTGATAACCCTATTCCACACTTTTCACAGTATTGTTCGCACCGTGCAAGAATTAACTCCCTTAGTGCTTTCCAATCAGTCATTTGATACCTTCTGCGATTATTATGACGGTTTAATCGCCATAAGTGTTGAAATAATCATCAATGACGGTTTCAGCATAGAGCAGATTGCGGCTTAACTTTGTTTTATCTGTTATGCGTATTAGTACGCCTTCAACTGAACCATATTCTTTAACCGCAGTAATTTTTATAACTTGTTGGTCATCATCATAAGCAACACCTGTTAATCCATCTAGCACCGCACGAATTAACTTGTCAATATCTGGTCTAACAAATGGTTCATTGCGCTTAACAGTTTTGGGCTTCAAAAGCGTAAATGTTAAATGAACCTCAACGCCTTCCATTGCTTTTTCAACAATTACAGACTTAGCCACACGCGCAATATCAGCACGCCACAATGCTAAGTCTTGTGCGCGTACATGTATTGCGTGTCCGTTAATAAATTTAAGCGAACCTTGTGGAATTGGTCTGCCTGCAATGAAAAATTGCGCGCTAGTACCAGTTTTGTCGTTGCCACTTTTTCCAAGCGGTGCAGGGGTCTCCATAACGATGCTTAATATAGCGCAATCCGTTATCAATTTGTGGTTTTGGGTGCTTTGCTTTCTCTTTTAACATTTGCGCAATTCCATATGCGCTACTTGTTGGATTATCTGCTTTATGGTTCCAAGCACTCTCTTTTCCCCATAATTGACTAAGGCATACATACTGGTTTTTGTTCCAGTTGTATGCCTTTATAGCAATTTGAGCGTATTTCTTTGGATTTTCCAGCGCTAAATGAAACTCTTTTTGTTTTTGCGACATAAGCGGTGCATTTGCTTCCGCTGGACTTGCTAATACTAATAACAAACCTGTAACAGTTGTTAAAAGTATTTTTTGTTTATTTTGTTTTTGCATTTCCTACTCCTTTACAGGGTTCGGGTTCGGGTCGCTTCTTCTCTATCGTAATTATCCGATGATTTAAGGGTTGAGCGATTTCTGAGGCGTTCTGCCATTTCCTCACTTGTTGTAGATGTGTTCTGTATGTGCGCCCTTTCGGGGTCGCAGATGGGGCAAAAACGCACTCCATCATACCAAGTTTCAATTTTAGTTTCCACACCGTTGCGCAAAATTGTTTTCTTGTCGCAATAACGCACCCAGATAAATCCTTTTTCGCAACCATCGGTGTGTGTGCAATAACAATTTAACTTGTTACATCTCATATCCATTACAACTCCTTTCTAAGTATGTTCATTACATCATCAATTCCTGCTTTATGTCCTGTTAGAAAAACAAACGCCATTTCATTAATTGCTGGTTGTTCTCCTATTTGTGTTTCTATTGTTAGTTGTAATTCATTAACTTCGCGTAACAGTTTTTGAATTAAATCAAATTTCTCAGTTGGTTCCATTTTGTTCCTTTTGGTTACCTAGTGCTATATCTGCGCAAATGGCTTGTACGCCTAATAAAGCGTTATCAATACTGCCCGACCTTTTAACGATTTCCTTCCGATTAGCAACTGGACTCCACGCAAGTATTTCTTTTGCTATTTGATTACGAATTTGCGTTTCTAATACCGTTATTACCTGCTTTGCTAAATCTTGTTCTTTAGCAGTTTCGGTATTTAGTAACAGTTTGCCTTCAATAACTGTCCAATGCGGTTTTTTGCATTTGTTGGAATTAAAAAACTGCATACTATTTGCCCACCTTTCCATGTAATGTTTTAACAAGTTCTTCATATGTTTCAATTTCAGCCACAATATAACGCTGAATTTGTTTAGTGGCATTTATATCTTGTTCAATTTGCTGATTTGTTACGCCTAAATCACCAGCCAATTTACTGATTATCCAATCTCCATATGTTTTCATTAGTCTCTCCCTCTTTTGTGGTCGTTAGATAGTTCCCAGTGATACTCACAAACATACCTACCGAGTTTCTGGTGACTTGCTGGTTCGTCACATATAACGCACTTAGGGTCGTTACTTTGCAAGTCTGTAATCGTCTCTGGTGACTTTTTTTGCTCTTGTAATTCCGCTAATACATCTTCTGCTGCTTTTGCTAATCGGTCTAACTTATCTTTGAATTCTTGGTTCATTTGCCTTGCCTCTCTTTATACATATTCTGCGCCACGCGGTATGCGTAACTTACTAAATCTGTTAAATCTTTACTTGCGGCTTCGTCAATTGCTAATAACGCTATTCGACCAAACCTTTTTGTCATTTGACCAATGCGCCCAATTTCTACGCTGGATAACTGGCGTGTTTGTAGTTCTGCTACATACCACGCAGTTAGTGCTATACAACCGCCTATATCGTTATTGTTATGCAACTTATCCCACTCATCTTCAACTAATCGAGATAAGTTCCATGCGTTAATACCATTAGCGCGTGCTTCTGTTAATTTATTGCTAATGTTTTCAACTGCTTCTTTGGCACTTGCCACTCTTGGAGTGGGAAGTAGTTTCTTTTCTTCTGTATTCTGTTTTATGTATTCTGTATTCTGTATTCTGTATTCTGGCTCTGTTACTAACGCGTTATCCCAACCATCATCAACTGGTTCTGAGTTGTTATCTGGTACTGCGTGTTTATCTCGATAACGCTTTTGTCTTTCTCTAAGATTTGCACGCTTTATTTCCACTTGGTCTTTACTAGTTTGATGTGCCAGATAATCATGAATAATAAATCCGTTATTTGGCAAATCTTCTAGCCATAACCCAGCCAAAGATAACTCTGCGATAACTGCCATATTTTCTTCCGCAAATCGTGCCGCAATCTTCATTGGCACTTTTCCATCAGTTAAATACTTTCCGCAATAACATAATCCGTTAATATGAACACGGAATGCTTTATCAGATAAACCAACCACTTTCGGGTGGTCGGGAAAACTATCGTCAATTTTTATCCACGCCATTATTTCACCGTCAATCTCATTGTTGCCTCGCCTTGTTTCTTAGGGACGAAACCTAACGCTTCCTCAACTGCTTTCTCGTCAATTGATTGTCGCCCTGCGATTTGAGTCCATTTAACAATATTGCCATTTGGAGTAACGCCATCAATTCCCTGTAAATAGGACTTAATGCCATCTTGTTCCGCTTGTAGTTCCTTTATATCTTCTGAAAGGATTATGTACCGTTCAATAGCGGAAACAGTTTGATTATCTGTAATAGTTGTTTCCGCTACTTCTTTTCCCTTTCCACCACAACTTTCACCGTAATATGAACAGTAAAACTTGCAGAATTGTGCGGCGTATCTTTCAGGTGCTGGAGCAGTATCCATATCTTGCACTTCTCGCAACCACTTCAAACCTTCAAGTGCCATTGCCTCGTTATATTCCTCGGTGTGCAATTTGATATTGCGTTCATCTCCATCACGCGGAATGCCCACAAGTGTAACTGTTTTAGGTGTATGTCCATTTTTTGTAAGTAAATATGCATACAACTGAACCTGTGTGCGTTGTTGTGTGGTTGGAAAATAAGTTAAATTTTTCAATTTAGTGGTTTTCCAGTCCACAACTGCGCCTACGCTGGGAATATATAAATCAATATGACCTTTCAAACCGTCATATTCAACTTCTTCTTCCAACCAGTAATCACCCCAATTTGCCGCATTGTCTTTCACTAACGCTTCTTCAATCATTTTGTGAATAGCGGTACCCATAAGTGCAGGTAATTTGAGTGTTTCATTTGTCTTTGGCGTATTTTGTATTTGTAACCATACTTGCTTACGACAACCACCGATTTGTGATACTCCGATTTGCTTTTGTTGTGAGCGTTCGCGGTTATTATCGTATGTTGTTAATGCCTTCATTAACATTTCATCTATTTGCATTTGTTATCCCTTTCGTGCTTCGATTGTTTTCCAAAATAACTCATCAAATAACTCATCTGCCATTTGATTAAGTTGTTTATTCTTTGACATTTTTTCCCATAATGCTTTCCACTCTTCATTTGTTAGTGGTTCTTCATCATGTTCTGCTGCTAAATCATTTGCCTGTTCCTTATCAAACCAATATGTAACAATTAGTTCATCATCTGGCAAAGGTTCAACAATTGCTTTTATCAGTTTTGCGTTCATTTTTTCTCCCTTTATATTTCAAGTGAAGCCCTAACGGAAGTTCCAATAGAGCGTGCAATATCCACTTGTGTGCGAATACGCGTTGAGTTTGCTCGTGCGGCTTTTACAACCGCTTCTGCCTGATTAAGTGCTTTGTATTGTTCTTGACAAACAATCAATGCGTAATCTTGTACATCTTGAACACGCATTTTTTCTGGCGATAATTTCATACGAGAATGAGCCATTTCAATCTCGTAATCTGCCTTTGCTTTGTGATAGGCGTGTTCTGCCTTTTCAAGAAAATCGTGCGCATCATCAACTTCCTTAGATAATGATGCGAGTCTATTTTCTATTGCTTGTGGTGTTACCAATATATTTTTCCTTCCCTGAATTACCGCATGTGTTGCATTGTGCCATTGCTTCCTCTTTCCAGTATCCGCAATACCAACAACGAAACTGCGGTTGATTATTTATTTGAGTCATTTCTGGCAATTCCCACAATAATTATGAGTGCTTCATCTTCTGAAAAACCTGCTAAAACAAGATTGCCATACAGTTCAAATAACTTATCTGGCGTAATTGAAATTAGCGGTTGTTCAGATTTGTTTTTAATAGTCACACTATTTGTAGTTGTAGTTGTTTTTGTTCCAATTTTAGAAACAAAATCTAACCAGTTTGTATTTGTATTCATTATTTGCCTCTCATTGTTCGTAGTTCAAATACATTTGCCCATTGTGGGTTTTCATCAATTATTAGCCGTGAGTAATACGGTGCATAATTGTTATTTATCTTGAAATCAGAGTTAGGGTCATCAGTTTCCATGTAGTAATTCCAGCGCAATACTTCAAATAGCATATTTATGCCAATTCTGCGCCGACCCCGATTTACAAGTTCAGCAGTCATAGACTTTAGCGCCGAATACACCTGCGGATTGTTTGCGTGAAACTGTGCAAATCGTTCCGCAGGTGTTAATTCGGTACTAAAATCAAGTTCCATATAGAAACTTGAATTATCCATTTGCCTTTTCGCCTTCAAGAAATGCTTTTCTCTCCATAATTTCTGCGCGGAGAGTAGTCAGTTCATTTGTAGCGCGGTCTGTAAATTCATTATCAAGATTAGTTTTGAAATCGTTGAATAACTTACGCAACTCTTCCAAATCTGTTGTTTTCTTAATAACTTGTACCGTGTCTTGATACATAGCCACCATATGTGGTGCTTCAACTGGTTTTGGTTCAGGTATTTCAACAACTGCACTTACTGGCGCAATCGGTGCTGAATTTGCCTGTTCCATTTCCTCTGCGGTGTAAATACCCGATAGGTCGTTAGGAAACGCCTTTCTAAGTGCTAACGCTTCTGCGCATTTAGCAATCATTAAGTCTGGCATTTTCTTCCATATTGGACTATTTGCGTTGTAACCATCAAATTTAGCGACCGACCAAAGTGGTTCAACAAACCCCTTGCGCAATACGCCAACCTTTGCCGCCAGAGGCGGTGTTTTCTCCAACCAAATGTCAGTCCATACGCCATCTTCACCGCACCAAAACGGTCCGACTTGTCCAGCGTATTCACCAGAGCGTTGTGCGACTATTCGCAGTCCGTCAATAGATGCTTGAATGGTGTATCTACCACCGCGTTCAATCATGTACAACTGGCGTGCAAATGGGTCAAGCCCTGTTCGTTGTGCGTAATGAAGAAATACTGCTAAATCTCCATTACTTGCATTTGTTAGCCCTAATTGCTTTAAAGCGGCTAACTGTTTCGTGTCCCACATCTGTTGGTCAGAATTGACCGCCAGCGCCGATTTATTTTCCATTTATTTCTCCTTCTAATTTTGTTTTACGAGATAAATTTAAGCGAGTAATTTCTGGATTTAAATCTGCCATATTAAGTGCGTCCAAAATAACTTCTGTGGCATATTCTTTAAGTTGGTAATTGCGTTCTTTTGTTGTTAATTTTTCTATGCCTTGTTTTGGTTCTGGCATATCTACACCGATTATTGCTTTTATTTTTATTCGTGCCATTTATTTGCCTTTCGTTAGTTGTTTTTGTTCGTAAGCGGCAATTTCATAACTGCTTACAACATCTTGTAGGTTTTTGATAACTGCCCATGTTAATTCCGCGTTATCCATTTCAATAGCACGGTTAAAGTTTTTTACCGTGTTATACATAAATTTTGATATGTTTTTATCCATGATTAAAAAACTGCCTACTTCCACTCAATAATGCAGCCAGTTTCATTGCAATACCAAAAGAAATGAATTGCAAATTGGTAAAGTGCTATTCCAATTACAAATGCAACTACGAATAGAAAACGCCTACCGCGTAGTGTTAATTTAAGTGGATTTGAATTCATGGTATTCAAAGTCAATACCGATACTGCGGTGAATAAAGAAAATGAGATGCCTAATATGGTGTTTATCATTTGGGTTTGCCTCCATTAACTAGATTAGACGATTTATTTTTTGAGTTCAAGTAATTGAAAGTGCAAGTCGTATATCTATTTATTGTTATGCCTAATAGTAGAAACACGCTCTATAAACGATTAGGCGGTTTGGCACTTCGTGGGGTTACTTAACTATTACCCGACTTGTGCCAAACCGCCTACCGACTTGTGGTGACTTATAGCAGGTTCAAGATTTTATTCTTGAAGTTATCTCCTGCGCCAGTAACTATTCTGATAGCCCTAGCAGTATCTGGATTTTTGTCACGAACTGGCTTAGCCCAATCCGCATATTCGGTAAAGGCGTTATATGCCGCCCATTTTGTGCCGAAAATATTGGCTTGTGTTGGTGCTTTCCACAAACCATTAAGTGTTCCGCGTGCAGTTTCCGCCATAGTTACTGCGCGTGGGCTTTCTGGGTCATCAATTGGAAATACATTTTCAACTAATGAATAAAATTCCTTATCAGTCATTTTCTGACCGAGAAGATTATTTGCTAATTGTTCAAATGACTCTGTGTATTTCCATGTCAATTTAAGTGTTTCGCGTGCCGCTTGGATTTTATTATCCACATTTGGCGTATGTCGTAATGTAAAAGTGGATTTAGCACTTCCGATTGCCGCAGTTAGCGTGTTCTGACAAACCACGCGGATAGGAGTAACTAGAACATTAAATGATGAAGTGCCATCATGTGTGTTCCAAGCCATCAAATATAAATCAATAGCATCTACGCCACCGATTTGCAATCCTTCTGGCATCTTCATAGTCATAAAGACTTTTTTACCACCGTCAATACTGCCAGCAGTCTCAAATACCGCGCCACTTTCATCGGCAACTGCATTTAGGAATGAAAATGCTTGCAGGTTCTGAACTGGTGTATAGCGATTACCCACAACGCCAAGTGCTTGCGCCTTTTTTGTCTTTGGGTGATAGCGATAAGTCATAAACTTATCTGCATATGTGATTTCTTCCATTGAACCTTGTTCCATAGCAGAATTACCGTACATAGGAACCATTGTTGATACAGGGTCATCAGATTTGATGACTTCCCAATCAAGTTGTGCAGTTTTTAGCGCATCTTCTGCGGTGAGTGCGCCTTCTGTAACGGTGCCTAGTTTGTGCCAAGCAACCTCTCGTGCGGAAAAGAAGGCGGAAGTTCCGTCTGCAAATTCCTCTAGTCTGTGTGCCATTATGCGTTTATCCCTTCGGTTGTTGTAACTGGTTTGTTTAATTCGGCAGCAACGGCTAACGCAATTGCGTAAGTGTCACCGACGAATGCTGGAAAAGGTACGGTAATAAAACTTGTACCGTGCGCCATTGAGTCTGAATACCACTTAATCCATTTTGACCAATTGATAACCAGATATTGTTCTGCGGTGCAATACCCTTTGGATACGCACGCATCATGGTAAAAACTGGTTGGATTAATTGTTAGCCATGTATCTACTTCATTTGTTACTGTTTCTGTTGTTTTAACGGTAACTGTAATTGTTCTTGTATTAGTCATTATCTTGCACCTCAAAATCTTCCACTTCATATGACTCTGATGTTTCTTCAACTTGTTCATCATTAATATTTGATGAAATACGGATAGTGAAATCACCATCTGAAATATCATCTTCTGTGTAATCAAGTGGAACATCAAACTCATATTCGCACTTAACATTGAATGTAACTCTGATGGATTTTGTAAGTGAGATATTAACTTCCTCGGCAAATTCTTTGAGGTCGTCAATACTGATTTGTTCATCTTTTACATGTTCCTTGATAAATTCTTCAAGTGATGTAAAAAGATTTAAGTATCTTGAAGTGCCTTGTGTTGCTCTTTCTTTTGCAAGTGCCGCTTCTTTCTTGCGGTAATCAACTTCGTCAAGTAAGCGTTTGACTTCATTAACGATTTCATTTGCAGGTAAATCTTTTACGACACTTTCTGCAATTTGTTGATTTGTAAGTGTTAGTTTTGTTGGGTCTGTTGTTTCTTCTGTTGTTACTTGTGTTGTTTCTTCGGTCATTTGTTTATCCCTTTTGTTAGTTTCTGATGAGGCTCATCAGTAGTGCCATTTAGCACTAGACCACCCGAAGGTGGTTTCGCCTTATGAATGTGATTTATGAATTGCGTACAAACCAAGAGAATTGCTACTCTCAATTAACTGGTCTGCTATTTTCATTGCCATTTCACCGTTATTTGAAGCAATTGCTCTAGCAAATATTTCTGGCGCAATAACAATAAATGCTAAATCGGCTTCAATATCTGTTACTGGGGTTGATACGCAACTGCATTTTGTCGGTAATTGAATTATATTTCCCATTACGCCCCACTTCTTGGTTGTAAGTCAAACGCAAAACTTTCATTGCGTTCGGTATAAGTTGCCTTTTCTTCCATAAGTTGTTCAATCTCTGCCTTTGCGGAGTAATAAGCCGCTAACATTTTATTCTCGGTAATATCTTTGTGATGTGCCATAGCGATACGCTTAAACCATTGCTTGAAGGTGTTTTTGGAATAAGCGTTGGTTATTAGTCCAATGCGTATCTGTACATCTTCAAATGTTGGTTCAACATACTGATTTGTTTCTTTATCGTAAAAGAAACCGTTGTAAACAGTAGAAAGCAATTTTAATCTTGCGTAAAACTCAATTGCGTTTTCTTCTGTAATCTGGTGCATATCCACGCTCATAGTTGAGAAGATAATGCCCTCTGTTTTATTCCATTCCGTGCCAGACTGTAATAGTTGAATGTCTGCGCATTTTGTTATATCCCAAGATAGTGCCATTTGTTTTACCCCTTTTCTCTTAGTTAGTTTTGCCAGTTAGATGTTGTAAATGGATTTACTGATGAATGTTCTGCCGCCTTTAGAAAGAAATCTGGGCGAAATCGTGAATTACTTGCGCCAAATGCTCCGACTAGCATCATTGTTAGTGATTCAAGTCCTTCTGTTGCATCTGGGTGGAACTCTTTTGCTTTTACTATTAGTGCTGCGATTACTTCGTAATCCATTTTGCTCATTGCCATTTGTTTATCCCTTGTTTGTAGTTTGATAGGCGTACCATCATCAGTAACCGTTGCCTAAGCGGTTAGACGGCGCTGACTTTTAGTGCCAACGCCGTTTCGGAATTTGTTTGTCCCTAGTTATTTATGTGTTTGTGGAATGTGTACCACTATCGGTTCGTCAGACCGACCTCTGAGATAAATTCTCCATACCGACTTCCGCCTTATTTGGAGTGCGCTGATTAGCAACTACTGTGGGTGCCTGTCTTTGTCACTTGTCAAGGACTTATCCGTTGCGTGCGTTCCCTTATTTGCGTGTCATAACTTTTTGTAATGTGTTATATCGGTGAATTGTGAACCTTACCGAATACCGAACCTGTACCTAATTACTGTTAGCGTGAATGTCAGCGACTAACAGTTTGTGCTGGTTTTGTTCGGACTTACAATCTGTTACTGGATACTCTGAACGGTGCAAACTAAATAACTAAATTTGCTTTCCGTAATATCTCCTATTTGAAAAATATCTAACTTCAAACCTCGCCAGAGCGGTGCGGTGCATACGCGTTAATCCGATGCCTTCACCGAGGTTTTTGTAGATATTTAGTTGTCATATGTTGCTGCGTGTGGGTAATTTACTTTCGATAGCCGAAGTGTTCGAGTGCCTAGGCGTTAATCTCGTTTTTTCCATATCCCTATGGGTAACGGTTTCTGTCGATTTCTAAAACCACTATTTAGTTGTTCGTACTAAGAGAAGTCTATCAGACCATACAGAAGTGGGTTTTAGAAGGCGTATATAACGCCGTTACAGCCCCATAGAGGTACTCATATATGTAATTAGTATAAATATATGTAATTACTATTCAAATGTCCGCAAATAGCCTTACAAGGCTTATTAAAAAGTAGGCAGTTTTTTAATCCGCAACACATTATTTGTAACACTTGCGTAGTCCAGCGTGAGTGGGCATACACTTCTGCCATGGCTGATAAATCACATTATTCACAAATCGCAATCCGTTGCGGTGGTTTGACTGTTGAATTAGGAACAGAAACTGAATATCCCGACATGATTGATGATTTAACTAACCGTGCGCTAAATGTATTTAAGGAAGCAATGACTGCCGCAAAAGAAAATGGCGTTGATGTTTCAAATATGCGGCTAATTACTGCCGATAACGGTGATGATTATGAAGATGAAGATTAATCCAACCATAATCTGTATTCGGAAGTAACACGGCCCTTTTCTGGGTCAACAAAATGTAGGCGTTGTGAAGGTTCACCATTGCTTGCAAGCAAATCTCGCGCATAGCGATTACCAGTTTCAACCGCGCCAGACATAAACACGCTTCCCTCACCGTTAGCCATATTCCAAGATTGATGTTGATGGTAATGCCCAATGTATAAATCGCGGAAGTCAAATCCTTTTGTAATGTTATCCACTTCATCAAAGAATTTATATGCGCCAGACTTCCATCGGTCTGCAAAACGAACAATGGTTGATGCAGTACCCCATCTAATTTCATCACCGTGAATAAGCAACGCTTTGTAGTTTCCAATAGTTACACGCTGGATATCTTCTTTGCTCATTTGCCAGTCAAGGCGTTTTTCAACTCTTAGTGCTTGACCTGCAAACATATATGTAAGTTTGTCCCAGTTAATATCTTTTGGTAACTCACCAAATTTACCAATACGCCCGTGATTTCCGGGTTCACATACCACAGTTACCTTTTCAAAGTTAGCAAGAAGTATGCGAACAATATCTATAAGTATGCGTGATGCTTCCACAAACTGAGTCATTATGTCGCTATCTACTTCATATACTTGCGCTGGGAATATGGTGGTGTTTTCCACAATATCTCCACCAAGCATCAACACAATTTCTTTAACTGGGTGGTCAGCGCGTTGTATATTTGCAATTTTAATTGTCTTTTCAATACTTTGTTTAACAAGGCGCTCACACTCTTTGGTGTTATATGTAAGAGTTTGCTTACCTAATTGCCAATCCGTTGAATGTAATAGTGCAACTTCACCGCGTTTTTTACGAATATCTTTTGTTGGTGTTGGTACAGGTGGTACTCCGCCCATGGAAAGCATTGCATCATGAGCCGCTTGTACAACTGCCGCAGTAAAATCATCTTTCTTTTTCTTTGTATCAGATAATTGTTTTTGAGTACGCATTAACGCACGGCGTAGTTCAATTACATCTTTTGACTCAATATCTTCTGGCAAATCATCAAACGCATCTTTAAGACTCATTTGTTATCTCCATACCGTGTTTTGTGTAACCTAATTTGTCCAACCAGTTATCTTCATGTAACGGATTTGATACACACCGCACAGACTTGAAGAAATCCATCATTAATGCCACTTGCCACGCAGGAATATCACCAATACCTAATAATGCGCCCCAACCACGACCAGCGCGTGCAAAGTTTTCTTCTGCATCACCGTGTATTTGTTGTCTATCTTCAAGAATTTTGTTTATTTTTTCGGGCATTTACAAACACCATTTCTATGTGCTCGTATTGCTTCATTACTACTTTTAATGCCTTCCGACCTAAGCGCACTTAAAACAACATTTGCAGATAAACCTTTTGCCCACGCATCATCTAATGCCTTTTGATTTTCTGGCGTTAAATTGTCATACATATATTGGTACGGACACCAGTTTGATGGTTTCTTATTCTTGTTTGCCTCTTCTAACTTATCTGCCAAGCCCATAATTGCCACCTTTCTCGTTAAGCAAATCATACACACAAAAGTATGTTGCTCGTATAAGAAACCGCAAATTAGCCTTTACTTATTTTGGCACAAGTGGCGCATCTACGCCCACGCTGACCTTTTACATACCGAGTATTTTCTGGCGTAAATGCGTGTCCGTGTTTACAATGTGTTCTGGCACTTCTTGCTTTTACATGCAAACTTCTCTTTATATTGTCTGATTGAGTTATTGCCTGTAAGTGTTTTGGATTAACGCAACTAGGGTTACGACATATATGGTCAATTATCAAACCTTGTGGAATTACACCTTTGAAGTGTTGATACGACCATCTGTGTGCGGTAATTGTTTTACCAGTTTCATCGGTAAATAAACCGTATCCGCTTTGTAATTTAGATGCGTTCCATAACCAACACTCATTTGTGATGGTGTATTTAATGTGAAATCTGCCTTCAATATCCATATGAATACCTGTGACTAGGCGGTTGAACTTCCCCAATACAACCGCCTAGTCAAAGTGTTATTTAGTTTTTTTCTTACTGTTGCTAGCAGCAACAATTATGGAATTTTCAACAGTATCCGCAACTGCACCAAATGCTGGGTCATTTTTATCTATTGCGCGTAACGCAGGAGCAATAACACCAGAAACAATAGCAATTGCATATGCTCGCAAATCTGTAATGTTAGTAGCAAGTAAAGGTGTTATCGCTACTAATACTCCACGAGCATAAGATTTAAGCATTGACTTCATTTTGTAACTCATCATTTCTCCTTCCAATTGTTATGGGCGTGCCACAGCCATAACAAGTGAATATGCGCGCTTTTTCAAATACACACCATCACCGTTAGATTGTGAACCTTTATTGTCGCCAGCCGTATTGCCTTCAATGCACCACAAATACTTCTTACCATCATTTTTAATAACAATACCAACATGGTCTGGTTCTGCATCTGTATCAAATTGAAAAAATACAATATCGCCAGATTGTGCTTGTCCTGTTGGTACTAATTTATTCTTTTTAACAAACCATTTTAACCCTGCATCACAACTAGCAAATCCTTTTTTTGTACTTGCCGCAATCTTTTCAACTTGTTCTGCTTGTGCGTAACACCATGAAACAAACATTGCACACCAAGGTTGGTTATTTAATCCATACCATTTGCCGTACATGGTGTCATTATTACCAGTTTCGGTATAACCGATTTGTAATCTTGCTATTTGTTCTATTTGTGTCATTTATTTCTCCGCCATCAGTTTGAATAAATCATCAACTCTTTGTTCTAATCTTGCAATTGAGTCTTTTATGCTACTTCCACCATTTGGTTTTAATTCTGCAAGATAGGATTTAACAAGATGCCGCACACCAATAGCAACCGCACCGACAAGTGTTGATACACCTACGGCAAAACCTATCCATTCATTTACAGTCATTTTATGTCCAGTTCAGTATGCGTACAGTTCCAGTTGCATCAACGATTTTGGCTTGGTTGGTTGTTGTATTTAACCAAGCATCACCTTTGCGCGGATTGCTAGGGTCTGATGTTACATTAGGAAATGTAAATCTGGTAGCAGTTTCAAGCAAACGCAATCTGCGGTCAAAGTCGGCAAATAAAACTCTTAACTCAGGCGGTTGATTAATGTATGCCATAATTTCCTAGTTTGTAGTTTGTGTTAAAGTCAATGTTACACGCTCTGGACCATTTTCACCGGGCTGCACTTCAATTCCAACAATTCTATAAATTGCATCTAAACCAGACTGAACCGCAGTACCTGTACCAGTTGAAGGGAACCTTTCATCTGTAATGCGTAATCGTGCGCTATCACCGATTGAATAAGTGCCAAAAACAGGACTTACATACGCAGGTACAACAAGTTTGATTATTGTTGGTGGATAATTAACGGCTTTAACTTGTCCTTGTGCTAATTGTGCAAGATAAGTTGCATCTGTTACATCTGAATAATTTGCTTGTTCTTCATATAAAGCCCAACCAGCCGTCAAAAGTGTTGTGTCTTGATAGGTTGCAGATAATTTACCTTCATTTGAACCAGCACCTAACGCATATAAAGTGTTAGCAACTAATGAACCATCTTCGGGATATTCATATTCAACAACATTTCCAGCAGGAAATTCAAATAATAATGCGCTTGGATTTGTTGAAGAATAAGTTGTTCCAATTCTTGGATAACCTAAATTAAGTGTTTTTGTAGGCGCGCCAGAACCGTCATAAGCAACATCAATATTGAAGTCAAAACCATTTTCTGCACGCGATAAATCTTGTAATGCAGAGTAGTAAGTTTTCTTTTCGTAATTGTAATAAGTCCTAGACACCAATACGCCAGAAGTTTCAACGCCTACTTGCACACCGATATTGCCATATGGAACACCTTGCGCTAATGAAATTAAGTTTTGCGCAATGCTTAATTGGTCAACATTTGTAAATACTTGGTCTGATGTAATTCTGCGTTTTTCAAAGTATGACTCAAACTCTCTGGCGTTAAATGAAAGAGTTTGATTTGAAGATTGATAACTGCGATTCCAGATAATTCCGCCCCACACAAGAACGCCATCTCTATCTACATACACGGCGCACTTAGTAGGAATTGTTGCATTTGTTACATTAAATGCTTTTGAATTAACGCCTGATAAAAGAATATGACCTTGAAATGAACCTGCTTGATTAAGTTGAGAACCAAAAGATACGCCAGTTAAAGATAACTCACCAATGATTGTATTGGTCAGCAAATCTGCGAACAGGTATCGGTATGTCGTGGTCATGCCGTTACTCTATCGTGTCAGTATTTGACTCCGTTGTCGGTTCAACAAACTTTGTTCCGTTATAAATCCAGCCGATACCAGCAGGGTTATTTGTGTTGTATTCAACGCAAATTTTTTCTGTAACTGTCTCTGCAATTTCTAATGAGTCGGCAACGATAATGTTTTCAACAATGTCACCGTTCATAACTGCGTAAGTAGCCATTTTGTTACCTCTCTTTTAGTAGTAAATCAAAACACAGCCAGCGCCACCTGCGCCACCTGTTCGTGTTGCTTGCGTACCGCCACCTCCACCGCCGCCGCCTGAACCTCCTGCGCCACCAGTACCGTTGGCATTACCAGCCGAACCGTTTGCAAGATAACCAGCGCCACCGCCCCCGCCACCATTTGTACCGCCGCCAGCACCGCCAGTAAATGAACAAGAGTTACCGCCTGCTCCTGCCGCTGCAACTACGGCTGCGCCGCCACCACCGCCGATTAAGCCAGCACCCCCAGCACCGCCAATACCAGCAGATGAATGAGCACCTCCACCACCGCCGCCTGAAAGCCCTATGCCACCGTCGCGACCTCTATTACCATTATCGCAACCGCCACCTGCAGCACTACTTGCTGAAGTACCGTCGCCACTAGTAACTCCTGTTCCAGCAACTCCAAAACTCATTCCAACACTTCCGTTGCCGCCTGCTCGCGCTGTACTACCGTCTCCACCTGCTCCACCACCAGCGCCGCCTAAAAATCCATTGCCGCCATTTTCACTTGTTGATGTGCCGCGACCGCCGCCGCCTGCAATAAATCTATCAAATATTGTTGAACCACCAATTACTCCGTTACCGTTTGTAGGACCAGCAGTACCGCCAGCACCAATAGTGCAAGACATTGAAGTTCTTGCAGGTATCCAACCTTGAAAAAATCCACCAGCGCCTCCAGCGCCTCCACCGCCGCCACTACCGCCAGAAAAATTGTGTCCACCGCCACCGCCACCGCCAATGATGATTGCATACACCTGAGTAATTCCAGCAGGAATAGTTACTGTTCCTGTAGATGTAATTGTTTGTTGCAGAGTTAAAGTTTGTTGTCCGCCAGCACTAGGTACTGGTATTTGTGTTGCTGCCATTACGAAATCTCCACTCCGCTAATGTGAAAGTTAATTGTGGTAGCGCTTGCTCCGCCTGTAATTGTGTTTGTGGTATTTAATACCTGCTTTAAATCAATGTAAATAGTTGAGTTTGCAGCAATAGCCGTTGTAGTGTGAAGTGCAATTTGACCTGCGCTTGGACCACACGCCAAAGTAAATGTACCTGATGTTGCCGCAGTATTTGTAACTGCAATGTTGCTAACAATTGTGCTTGTTGAAGCAGGAACCGTGTACAAAACTGTGGTTGTTGTTGTT
>Ga0214917_10001015_pt1 | contig 36817 bp, 44 predicted proteins | sample LL_1208_BB_MetaG_FD_177983 | JGI IMG/M metagenome (GOLD analysis project Ga0214917, IMG submission 177983) | Freshwater microbial communities from Lake Lanier, Atlanta, Georgia, United States - LL_1208_BB | ecosystem: Environmental > Aquatic > Freshwater > Lake | place: USA: Georgia | collected... | reverse complement strand
AGATAAAAAAAAAAAAAACAGATACACCAGAGTAAATAATAAAACAAAAAAAAATAACACACAAAACACGTAAAAGTTTGTACCGAAAGGCGATTCTGACTCAGGTCCAACCATGTAAGGTTTTTGAGGCACCCGATTTCGTCAGGCAGCATTGTCAACTACAAAAGTAAAGTAGTAAAGTTAGTACAAACACCAGAGAACGGATAAAAAAACAAAACGTACCTGGTTTTCTTGCGCGGTAAGCCGAACAAGACTCTTCAGCTCACCCACGCTGCATGGAAAGCTCGTAAGCCGGTTGCTTTGGATGCTCAACTCAGTCAGAGATGCAAGTAGATGCATGTCGGGCAACTTGGTAAGCAAATTGTTGCAAACATTAAAGTCCTGTAGCAATGTCCACTTAATGATTTCGGGCAGTGCGGTCAGACTATTGTGACTGAGGTCCAGCTTCGTCAAGCCATCAAGCGACCCGACCCCTTCCGGTATCATTGATAGCTGATTGTGGGCCAAGACAAGGACCCCCAACGGTTGCAAACATGAAAACCAAGCAGGCACAGCAGTCAATGCGTTATGCCCAAGATCCAGATGTGGTAGGTTTATAAACAACTCTTGCGCTTCATCGGGTATGTGCGTGATCGCCCGATGCGCCAACGCACCCACTGCATGCATGGCGCAAAGCGATTGTGTTCTGTTTGGCTCCCGCTTTGCGACCTCACGCGACCTCACCTGACGTCACTGCGAAATTTTAGTCGCGTTTTAAATCACGTAAATATCGATGACGTAAGTATCGATGACGTAAGTATTGATGACGTCACTTTGCTTATAACGTCATTTTTATCAATAATTGTTGCTCGTGACGTCATTCGTTGCTCGCAATGTCGACGCTGGAGGAGCTCGAGGCGAAAGTTGCCTCGTTGTTGCCTGAGTGCTCGAGCATCCCCATTCAAAACGGCGACATTTCTGACGTGAGTGATGATCTGCTGTTGAATTCAAAGCTGCAAAGTCTGAAAGGTATGTATCATCAAGTAATGTATGACGACTACATCTGATGTCAACTCTTACAGGCGGCGCGCATCAGATAAATGTGCTGTCTTTTAGGTGAGCAGTTTATTATGAGTTATTTATTTGTTTGTCAGATAGCTGTGCTGTCTTTTTGGTGGGCAGTTCATTTTGGGTTATTTGTTTGTTCGGTTATTTGTTTGTTCGGGCCCCTTGTTGCCTTTCTTTTTTTTGGGAAGTAAGTGGATGATCTACTGACTAGATAAATGTGCTGTCTTTTTTTGGTGAGCAGAGCACTTTAGTATTATATTTATATATGCTTGTGATTTTTACACCAGGCTGTTGATGGAGCAGCTGATGGATGAGCTAACGGCCCTGCCGCTCGCTGAGCAGATTGTTGTTTCGAATCTGCTCTTCAAGCTTGCTGGCACCTATGTGAATGATCCGTTGGACGTTACATCGAAGCGCTACAAACAGGCCATCACGCTGTCGACTACCAATGACTTGGCATGGCACGCAGTGCTGCCAACACATGCTTGCGCACTGGCGCACCGGCAGGTGGAAGAGCTTGTAGAAACGTGGAAATCGGCCACGGCTACGCGCGATTGCCTAATGGCGATGATTGTGTCAGACTTTGAGCCAGAGCCACTGCATTCACCAGAGCCACTGCGTGCGACCTTGACGCTGCTTTCCAACTCTGTGTTTCAAAAGGACAGAGATGCGGCTATGAAAATACACCAAGCTCTGTGGTTACAACTCGCTCGTCGGTTTGCGTCACGTACGTTATTTTTTTTGGTTTTCAATTTTTGTCTTTTTTTTTGGTTTGTTGATCAATGTCTTTGGTATTCGTGCTGATTTATTTTGTTCTGATCTTTCCAGCGGTGTATCTGGAACGAGCTGTGCATGTTGCCCCTGCATCCATCTTAACCGAGCTTGCACACCACGAGATTGCGCTGTATAACGCGCGGACAGCGGACAGATCGTTGAAAATCGTGACGTGTTTAACGGCGAACCACGCAGAGGCTTTTTTCCTGTGGGTGCAGCTGCTCCGGGAGACGGGCGTCCTGCTTCAAAAGAAAGACATCCTTAATGACTTGCTTGCCGCACTGGCGAGCATGCAAAGGGTCGATCCATCAACACTAATTGGCATTGCCGAGATGCTTGTCGAGATTGACGGCAATCACTTTGAGCTTGCGAAGCGGATTGTTTTGCGTGTGGCATCTGATTCATATCCACCAGCCACTGTGTACGCGGCAATATTCGATTTTCGCAGAAGCAACCGGTGCGATGTTGCTGCGGCTGAACTGGTCAAACCGCCGTGGCCGTGGCCTTGCTTTCATACCCGGTCAAGCAGCTGGCATGCGTCCGGCGTGTATGGTCTGGGATACCATTACGCGCAACTTGGCGATGATATTGCAACGATAGCAGCCGGAGCAACATTCATGTGCGGTGAGCACCGCGAACGTCTCGGTGTGATGGCCGCGTGGCTCAGGCGCCATCGCCAGGTTCCCATGCCAACAACTTCAACTGTCAATTTATTAAATTCAACTGTCAATTTATTAAATTATCTTTCCTTTTATTAAATTATCTTTCCTTTTTTTCTCGGATCTCACAGGATTTTTTGCCGCACATCAGCGATGCTGATTGTGAAGATGACTGGTGAGAACTGGTTTAATGGTGATATACTTTTTTGATTGTAATAATGAGCCGTCATCAATCGTTTTGAGGAGCTTTTCAATCAACCAATCTTAAATAAAAAAAGTCCACCAGATTACTTAAAATGAGCTATTAACCAATCTTAATTAAAAAAGTCCACCAGAATATCCAACACTTGCCAGATCGTCCAAAAGTTGATTAACTCGATCATCTTCATCAGCATTATGCTCGATGACCACCAAACACCAGAGTTCCGAGGGCAGCCCGGAGCGATATCGTCGAGCCGCTGTGATAAGCAAAAGTAGTTTCACCGCCGTGCAGTTGCGCTCAAGTTCGATCATAAACGGATGATTGCCCGGCAGGGGTTGGCTTGCGTGTGACACGCTCAGCTGCATGATGTGCATCACTTGCGAGTACAGCGGCAGCAAATTCCATGGATGCTCAAGATGAAGACTCGACTCGAGCAATGGCATACCGCCAGCGGCAACCATGCGTTTTAGGTGCGAAAGCATGTAGTTTCGCGACTCTTCTCGAGTTCTGCCACACATTGCGCCTGTGCCTTGCAGTAAATTACACATCTCCCGGAGCGTCATTTTGCTCATGGCTGCATCGAAATCAAGCGACGTGGCCAATCCCATGTCACCTATAAATGTCAGAGTTTGGGTAAAACAAAAAACCACATTATCCACATGCTGTTTTGTATTAAAACCTTAAAACTATGGTGATCAAAACATATCAACACATCACTGCATGCGCGCGGAAACAGTCAAGCATTTTTCAAATGCCTGGCTGCGCACATCGGCCGGCATGCCATTCAGCAAGAAAAACGTCAGCTCGGCGTTGGGCATGTTCACCTGCGCCAGATGCTTCGCAAACTTTTCAACCCATTGCGTCGGGTACGCTCGCCTCAGATACGTGCGAAACTCACATAGCAGCAGATAGATAACCCCAAGCTCAGCGTCGCACTGAAAATCCAAGATGTGAGAGCAGGACGGTTCCTTGCCGTCAGAGCGGGGGGCTTCTCCAACAACAACGGTGACCGTGCGACAATCTTCAAACGCCTGCTTGCGCTTTTTCTCTGGCATGTGCTCCAGAATGTCAAAAAAGAAAACATCCGAATCTTTCTTCAAGCCGACGGCAGACATGGAGGCTTCAAGCACCGCGTGCCAGCTGCCAGCCCCTGCCTTGTATTCCAGGCGCATTGCACGCAGTAAACCGTAAATTGCCTGTGCATTCACGGTGCACTCCCGAGAAAACAAGAAGATCGCGCAAGGAGGATCCATGGCGCATGCCTCGCTCATGGCGCATGGCTCGCTCATGGCGCAATGATTTTTGTAAATGACATCATTAATCATACTTGTGAGTGACATCATACTCTTTCTGTGACATCATACTCTATCTGTGACATCATCTGCACACTCGTATTCGTGATCATCATATACTACTTGATCTATACCATTATATCCATGAAGTCCCACACTGTTTGCGCAGGCGTCTTCATTCTCCTGCTCTTAGGGGCAGCGTGTGGGCTGCTTTTTGCCGGGATATCGCTGAAACGGTCGTACGAGTCGACCAAGGGATTCAACTGGACCGAATGCTCGTCAAACGTGACGTCCGTGACGCAAACATCGTGCAAGATCACCGCCATGACTGTGGATGTGCACACAGGGCGCCGCGTGCGCTTGCAGTATCCGCCGGTCCCTGGCGCAGAGTGCTTTCTGACGCTCACGGGATGGGAGGAGATGTCTCAGTGGCTCGTGATCATTTCGGCTGGGCGTCCGACGGCCGTGATTGGCTGCTATGTTGAGGAGGGCAACAAGACAATATCAATCGGCGTTCTCCAGCGGGCAGACCGATCTGACGAAACGGTACTGATTTTGTTTGCGGCTATTTTTCTTGCCGTGGCAATGCTAACATTGCTTTGTGTGGCGTGGCCTTTGGTGCGCGCTGCGTGCTGCGGTTTTGCTAAACTTGGCCGGCGCGCAGCAATTGCTGTCGGTTTACGGGCTGGCAAGACTGATGAAAAAGGGGTGGTCATGTGTTCCGACGTGTGAATTGATTCGGTACTTTAATTACATTATAATTTTGATGTTATTTATTTCTTGCCAGGCAGACGTGAGCCCCTTCTGCGGGCTTGGACAGGTGAGTGCTGAACGGATGGATAGTCCCCTTCAAAATCCTCGTAAACCCATTTCGGCATTTCGTACGCATCGTGTGGAATTTCGTAGCTGTGGGGCTCTTCATACTCCTCGTCATCTGGAGTTTCGTAGTCATGAGGCTCTTCATACGCCCGAGACGCGTCGGGCTTTGCATACGCACGAGAAACGTCATATTCATACACGGGCTGCGGGTTGGCCGGAACGAGCGCTTGCACCGCAGCGCGAGTCGGATTGGCCGCGTGCAAAACCGCGTCCCAGTCCGAATTTCGCTGCCCCGGGCGCAAGTAGCTGTCAAACGCAAGCAAAATTTCCAAGAAATTCAGCGTTTCCTCCTGCAGCGCCTGCTGCAGCATGCGAGCGATAGGTGCGCTGTCGAACTGCCGGACCAACGGGACTTGGCGGGGCTTTGCGGGAATGCTTGTTGCAAGCGTCTGCGTAATCACATGATGTATGGTCAGGAGGGTCATGAATGCGTCTACATTCAACAAGCCGCTGCGGGCTGATCCGTACAGCCGGTGCAGCATTGAAAATGTTCCCGCCTGCCGCATGTCGCGTCGGACGCGAATATCATGTTCCACGGCCTGGATGATGAAGAAAGGCAAGTATTTCTTGGACCCAAAGGCGGTCTTGACGCACAATTCGGGCTGGTCAAACGGACACGCTGTTCCAAAGTCGAGCAGCACAACTCTTTGTCCGCCAGCGTCTACCATGATATTTTCGGGCTTGATGTCACGGTGCGTCACGCCGTGCCGCCACATCTCGAGCACGGCGTCAATCAAGCCTGCAGCAACATATTTCCACTCGTCGCGCGACCCTGCGCGCCAGCTTTCGATGCTGGTTCCGGGTACACGCGCAACGGTCAAGCGCCCCGGGGTGGTGCATTGTGTGTGCTGGCGGACCGCGCATGCTGATCTGGTCATGCGATTCGGATTGTCGCAGAACTGCTGCATCGCTTCAAAGACATGGCACTCGTGCAGGTTAGCGGACGGGCGAACCGGCTTGACCACGACAGGATTGTTTTGACCACAGTCACAAAAATAGACTTGGTCCCTGCTGCCGACTCCCTTCACAATTTTTGTTTTCGTGCATTCGGTGGGGCATGCCATTTTGGCCACGTTTATTGTAGTAAGTGCAGGATAAATAATTCATGTTACGTGCGCGCAGCATCAATTGAGACTATGTCACGTTGTTGAGCTCGTCTGGCTCGCCCATACCTGTTGTCCAGTTACTCTGCCTGGCTGGTTGCGCGCAGCACCACGTTAAAAACTTCATAGGCGTCCCGCACGTGACGGCACAGCGTTCCCTCGCCGTCATCCTCCAGTGTCATTGGCTCGAGATCGGTGACACGCACGTCCGGGTCCAGCGAACCGATCTCGGCGCTGTCCGGGTGTGCAAAAAGGGAGACTTTGCCAAAGTGCGCCCCAGCCACGTAGTTTGTCACCGTGCCGATCGCCTTGCCGCCCAGCCGCATGATTCCCTTCATCTTTGGCTTTTGGTCACTCAGATCAAGGCGAGCGGGCCATTTCGGTGCTTTGAAGCCAGGCCGTGCCAGCGTGCCGCTGTCGAAAAATGTCCAGCAGTCCCGGCAGATCAGCTCTCCCGTCTCAAAGTACGACGCGTCGAAGCGCAACTCGCTTCGTGGCATTCGCTCGCCGCATTCATAGCAGTCGGCAAACCCGCAACGAAACAAGGCCGTACCAAGCACCTGGGCCAATTCGCCAGGGTTTGGACACTGCGACGCCCATGACGCGAGGGCGGGCGATATGGCTTCTTCCGATTTGGCGAGCAGCATGTTGGAATATGTCTTTTTTGTTTTTTGGGAGATATGTTTTTATTGTTTTATGGGAAATATGGGGTTTTCTTTGATTTTGATTTGAGATTGGATTTAGTTGAATTGGGTTGGATTCAGTCGGATCAATTGTTTACGGCAGCCTCAATGATAGACTCGGCGGTTTGCAGCTCGGTGCGTCGCATGCGAATGTATGGCAGAAGGGCCCGCAGTTTGTCCCTCTCTGTTGCGTCAATGTTCTTGCGTGCCATGTTGACGTAAAATTCAAGCTGGCTCGGGTGATTAGGCGATTTGCGAGCAAAAAGATCCGGGTGTAACCTGTCACACAGCACCGTGACAATCTCTGCGTTGCCAGCAAGCGTTAGCGCGCTATCACCATTTACGTTAAACGCATCGACGTTGAGGTGAGCCATGAAGTTAAAATGAAAATGAAAGAAATTACACAACCTCAAAAAAAGAACAAAAAACCCATTTGTTCTGTTTTGTTTTTGTTTTGTTGTTTTATGAGTTCTGTGAGTTCTGTGAGTTTGAGTTCTGAGTTCTGTGAGTTTGAGTTCTGAGTTCTGTGAGTTCTGTGAGTTCTGTGAGTTCTGTGAGTTCTGTGAGTTCTGTGAGTTCTGTGAGTTCTGTGAGTTCTGTGAGTTCTGTGAGTTCTGTGAGTTCTGTGAGTTCTGTGAGTTCTGTGAGTTTGAGTTCTGTGAGTTCTATGAGTTCTGTGAGTTCTGTGAGTTTGGTAATATGACACCATGCATATTAAACTTCCATGTCACACATCAAAAAGCAAAGCAGAACAACACCCTCATCACACAAAATAATCACATCCAGCCTTGCTCTTGCCGCCGCCAGCCACGCTCTTAGTAGTAAATGTGATTATCGTCTCCTCAGTCTTGCCAGCCGCGCTCTTGGTTGCAATTGTTGCAAATGTGATAATCGTCTCCTTAATCTTGCTGGCAGACGCGTCAGTCACACTCTTGTCATCGCTGGTCACGTCGCTGGCCACGCTCTTGTCGCCGCCAGACACACTGGCAAGAGGGATGATCGGCTCCGACTTCTTGGAATCATCATCCACATTTTTGTATACACACTTCGCAGAAATCCAGTCAACACACACGAAAATGACAGGCAAGATTACGCACGCCAGAAAAGCAACCAGAAAAAAAGCACCAAACACGAAAAATGGAACTTGAAATCCATCGCTTGCTCGCCGGAGAACGCCGATCGACACGGACTTGTTTCCGGTTTCCACAAAGCAGCCAAACACGGCGGTCGGACTCCCCGCCGAAATCGTCGCAATCCAAAGCAGGACTTGCTTGTTTTCATAAGACAAATCAAAGCACTCCGCTCCGGGATACGGAGGTATCTGCAAGCGCACGCGGCGCCCAGTGCGTACATCAACGGTCATCGCAGTGGCCTTGCACTTGGAGTGCGTCACATGCGACACATTCGACGAACACTCGGTCTGGGTGAAGGCTTCCGTCGTTTCAAGCGACAATTGCAGCCGTATCCCAGCAAGTAGCATCCCGCACGATGCTCCAGCCGCCGCAATGGCAACCACACACAAGAACAGTCCACACCACATGGTGATAATGTGGAATGTGACGTGCCGTGATGGAATGTGGAGTTGAACTGTAATTGTACTGTGACGTCATTTCTGGAACTGTGATGACGTCATTCGTAAAACTGTAACTGAAACTGTAATTGTACTGTGACGTCATTTCTGGAACTGTGATAACGTTATTCGTAAAACTGTGGCGTCATAAAGCTGGCCAACTGATGGATGATGCAGCATCGGCAGTGCTTTGCATTCGTCGCGACAAAGAACTTGAATTGCTAAATGACATTGACCGTTGTGACTGGGTGTCAGAATTTGTTATCAGGGACTGCTTGCGGTTAGCAGCGCTTCCCGAGTCGCTCGGACAGATGGTATGCTTGGTGCGCATTGTGCTCACCACATGTCCGAATCTCGAGATGCTTCCCGAGTCGTTTGGCGAACTTCGAGCACTGAGGGTGATACGCATCTATTCCTGCGGATTAACACAGCTTCCCAACTCTATCGGCCAGCTTTGTGCGCTAACCGATCTCATCGTGATATCATGCCATGCATTAAAATCGCTGCCCGAGACTGTTGGCTTGTGCAAAAATCTAAAAACAATGCAACTGTCATTTTGCCGCGCGTTGACAAAGTTGCCAGAGTCAATCGGACAGTTGGCTGCGTTGAAAGAGCTAGATTTGCAAGGATGTGATGCACTTGTGTGGCTTCCGGTCGGTATTGGCCAGCTCGACAATCTTTCTGACGTACAGTTATTTGAGTGTCCTGTTCTCGATTGGATGCAAGTTGAAGTGGGTGGTGAGGATTCGGACAGTTTGTGGCAAGAAGTGTATGCTGCGTCGGCCAATTCGTTTCAAACACCGGTTTTTGCCACGCGTGCCACGCGTGCTTTGCGTGTTTTGTGTCAGCGAGTGGACAAAAGGCCCAAGCTGCTTTTATTAATTGTTGCTGCTGCTGAAAGCAATCTCCCAGCCGAAGTTTGGCTTGAACTGTTACTTGATGATACAGCATGTCCCGAGCCAGTTGCGAATCCTGGGCCATATCCGTGTTCTTGCATTTCGTACGGAGATGATTGCTTCGCGTGAATTCTAAAAAGGGGATCAATACAAGAAGGAGTTTTTAACATGGGTTTTTATCAAATGTATGAATGGGGTTTTTAGTAAAGGGGGTTTTAGATGGAGATTTTGGTCAGAGCGGATCATTTGGTTTCTGCAGCATGAGCGCGAGCATGAACGACACGGGCCGCGAATTGACGGCGTTTTTGGCGCTGTCGGACTTGAGCGAGTCGTTGGCGCAGTTGCCCGCGCCGGCGGCAGCCGCCGTCCAAATGACGTTACAAAATCTCCCGCCTGAGAAATGGGATGTGTGGATCAAGACACGACTGCTGCAAAGCAGCAGTAGCTCATACTGGAAAGGAATGTTTCCAGGCGTTATCTAAGAGACTTATGTAGTACTATCTGTAGTAACCGAAACAAAATGTCAAATATTTTTTACCAATGATGACGTCAGAATACAGGTAGTTGTCATGAACGGCGGCATTGTGACTGTTCGCGCCATGTACGTCCTCGATCCGCACGTGCTGCCGCGAATGGTGTATAACGCGCTTCGCGCGCATTTGATGGCACAGTTGCGTTGTACGAAAGATGAGCTGCCTGCCGCCGTTGCGCGGTGTAAGGACATTGTGCCACACGTGTTCAAGTTCAAATTCAGGTCCCCGTTCTCCACTTTGTGGGCGCTAACATGGGCAATGGCGTACATCTTGTCCGAAGTGTCGGCAACATCAGGCGGCTGGTGGTGCCCACAGCCAACTCGAAACGACACATTTTCCACCTTTCGATCACGCGCTGCGGTCACGGCCGCAGAGCTGGCCCACGTGGAGACCCTTCGGTTTATGAGGGATCGCGTGCACCAGCGTCGACAGCTATGCACGCACACGGTGGTCACAGAAGCGGTACTTGCAGCATGCAGAGCCGGGCTTCGGAGCGTCGATAGTGGCGATGAACTGGAAGAAGACGATGTGAGCAGTCTGCTGGGGGTTTGTGCTGTGGCGGACGGAGTTTTGATGTAGACTCTAAACTCGGATTTCTAAACAACCGGTTTGCTGTTGCATACCTGGCGACGCAGTTTGAAACTGCTCTGGAGGAAGGGAACGAGCTGATGGGTATACACGAATTGTTCCGGCATGACTTTGGCGAACTGTGTGCAGAAAGTGGCGATCCAGATTGGGCTGTCTTGCGCACGCTTCCTTTGTTTGACAGCATAAAGTGCATCCCGCGTCGCGGAAGATCAGTTGACGCAACTGATACGCAGGGCGTGCACTGGCGCGTGTCGCGGGCGGCCGGGCGATGTGATGACGATGACTTGCTTCAACTAGAACGGATTCCCACGTGAGGATTGATCGTATTCCTGATTTGTTCTGGTTAAGAACTCAACGCGAGCAAGAATACATTATCCTTGTGGTTTTTTTGAATGCCAAAATAACGAAATGTAAAATATTTTATATTTGTACTAAAATGAAAGTGACAGAGCAGCCACAATGTTTTCCTCCAATATTATTATTCCAACGGCTGATTGTGCCAAACCGCACATCGCAGTGGTACAGACGAGCGATGCACTGGCCCGTTTGTCCTTGCACGTAAACGGACACATCGTGTACAGTGTGCGAAATATCCCAGCTGGCCAACATCAGATTCCGACATCTGCGTTGTCCAAAGCATTGTCACCTTACGGCCAGGTTGCTATCTACACCGAATCTAAGACCCCCGCAGCCGTTTCGGTACAAATGACGGAGTTGCCAGCTTCATACAACGACTCGCGAGGCGGCGAAATGATGTGCCCCCAGTACAATGTGATAAACACCGATGTTCTGAAACGTGAGCAAGTCGACGGCCAACAGGCCACTGTGTGCGGTCTGCTGCTGGATCATGACATGTACCGCATTGATGTAAAGTGCACTGGTATGACAAGCTGCCGCGCGGGCATGCGTCTTTTGGTGACACAGCCCACTGTGACGACACTTGCCAAAGATGCTTTGCCGCAACGGCACAGCGCGGGAACACCATCTGGGACACACGAGTACACATTCGCAACAGTTGCCGAGGGTGGGGTTGCCACGTTCTTCTTTCCCGATCCTGTGAATTTTAGCAGGATGGAGACTGCAACATTGACACTGTTTGGAAACGTGTCGGGCGAATGCAGTATCACTGGGTTCTCGAAAAACTACGTCGGTCCAAACGGATTGCGATTCATGCATTAACCAACTCTGAGTATATGAAATTGTGCGATTACTGCATTGACCAACTCTGAGTATATTATAAATTGTTCTCAAAATCAAACGTAATCTAAACTTGATCCCAAAATCAAACTTTATATTAAAATCAAACTTGATCTCAAAATAAATCAGATTTGAAATTTATTTTTCCTTTGGGACTGACCAAACAATGCAATCATCATCACCATCATCATCATCATCATCATCATCATCATCATCATCATCATCATCATCATCATCATCATCATCATCATCATCCTCAACTACCAACCAAGTTTTGCAATCAGCGGTGCTTGTTTTGGTTTCACGCCGTCTTCAAATGACACATCTGCCCAACGAGCTGTGGGATGAGTTTGAGCGCGAGTTTCCAGTTGCTGCTCCCACACGGAAGTGGATGTGTGAGTTGGTGGGAGAGGACAGGTGGAGGTACTACAGCATGCTGGATAACAACCGAGGACACGGCAACTGAGAGATCGATGATTGCAATTGAAAACTCGTGCTTCAGCTTCAACGAAAATTTCTTGTATTTGCTCCAAGCAATATGCAACGTGTTGTATCGTCCGTCGCATCTTCTGACAGGGTTTCGCAGGCAGCAGTGCTTCTGTTGGTCTCGCGGCGGTTGCACACGACACACTTGCCCGATGAGCTGTGGAATGAATTTGTGCAGTTCTTCCCCGTTGTTGATACCGATGATAACACCGAGATGCTCGTATTCCTCCGCTGGCCGGAACTGTCGTTTTTGTTGTACCATCAAGGTATGGGTGGAATGCGATATAGCAGCTAGCTAGGGGATGAACCTGCACTGTCGTTTTTGATATTATGGTGATACAGCAGCTAGCTGCGGTATGGAAAAAGCTGGCCGGCACTGTCGTTGTTCCATGAAGGCATTGTGATACAGCAGCTAGCTAGGGGATTGGATGGGTGGATCGGTCAAAGCAGTCATAACATTTCATTCCTCAATCCGCGTGTAATGAATGTCATGTTGTGTTTTTTTATTATTTGTATCTGAAAAATCCGAAACGTTAAACGCTTCCGCATCCAGAAAGAAAACCGTCCTTCTGAAGAAAAGCACATGCGTCGCCATCTTATTCTTGGGCTGTATGCCAGCGGAAAGTCGGACGCGTTGCTCGCGGAAGCTGGCAATGCCGAGATATACACGGCGTCAGCGCAGTCCCGCGCAAATATCGAGGCCATCGCCCGCCGGCGGAACATGGCGGTCCGCGCATCGGTGTTCAGTTGCGACGTTCTTTCCAGCACAACGGGCCCCTTGTTCATTGATGATTTTGATCGCCTTGGTCCAAAAACGCAGCTAGCAATCCTCGCCTCGCCCAGGCAGCTTATCGCCACGTCCTGCACTATGCTGGACGGTTTTGACACTATCACACAGCTGTCGCAGACCGTGCGCATGCCGCTCGAGCACCAGAAGCTCGTTGCCATGATGTTCAGAAAAATTGACACCAAGTTTCGCATGCAGCCCGGGCTCGGCGTCGTCATTCAGCCGCTGCCGGAAATCGCATCGGACGAACACGCACGTCAGGCCGCCAACCTTGTATGCGATCACACAGACGTCGCCGACACGGTGGTGCTCGGTCCGTGCAACCAGCGGTTGCGCGCGGCTCTGAACGAGCGCAACCGCGCGTTGCAGTTTTTCAGCACTGGCGACTTTTACGGATGCAGCGCTACCAACGTGGTTGTGCTCGCCAACGGCATGTCATCTGACGAGCTACTGGTGGCATTGACCCGAGCGCGCGGGCATCTCACTGTTGCCTTCGACGCCATGCATCCACCCGAGCTGCTGGCTCTTGTGCGGCCCGAGATCGAGTTGTTGATTCCGCGCGCATCGCCATGGGTGAACTGGGAGAGCTTTGTGCCGTGCCGAGGCGCGCCGTCTGAAAAACGCCGAAAACTCGAAGACCGACCCGACGGTCTGGCAACCATTCGCTGCCGCTCAGTAACCGCTCTGGTCGAATGCATGGCGACAAAGGCTCGGCAGCTCGGCATCAGCGAGACGCAGCCGGCTCTGGATTTCCTCGGGCGCGAGCTTGGATGGACCACGGTTCCGACCGCCACGCAAGACGGCGACGCCGGCAGCGCCATTCTCGACGCGCTAAACTGTGCCTTTGCCCGTGACAACGACCTGTACCGCGTCGCCGGCCTGGCCGCCGAGCACGTTCTTTTGCGCGAGGTGTGCTTCGTAGAGCCCACCACGCCAAACATTGCAGTACCGGAAGCAGCGCGGCGTTTGCAACGCGCGATTGTGTGCCCGGACGATCAGTTTCTGCGCTCGTGGAACGAAGTTCCCTATCTGCGCAAGCTGTGCCAGTCCGAGAAAGCGTGGAACACCACGTTTGAGCACGCTGAGAAATGGGGGCCCGGGGCGGCCATCATGGCGCGCCGGCTCGCGCGGTCAACGTGCACGCCGCACGTGGTGTTGCCATCGCGTCTTGCGCGTTGGCGCGCAGAGATTGAGTGGGCCGTCAATCTGTACATCAACGCGGAACACGCGCAGATCCCTGATCGCGCGTACTGGATTCTCGGCGCCGCGTCGCAACTCACGGAGCACGGCGTTCAAAACGGCGATTTGCTTGATCTGCTGTGCGCGCCGGCGCAATGGGACCGGGCGGTGTGCGGTGAGCTTCGCGGCGCAAACGGCATATTTCGCGCCATGAGCGACCGGGCGCGGCATTTTCTTTGCCGTACGCAAATGCGCTTCATTGCGCCGCAAGTCTCGCTGGAAGAGTCCCACGGGTTTCGGGGGGCGGCTGATTTTATCATCAACGACGACACGGTTGTTGAGCTCAAGTGCTCGCAGGCATCAGCCGACTCGTTCAGCTTCAAAGTGGCCTGGCCCATGCAGGCGGCCATCTACGCGTACACGCTGCAAAAAGAAACCGCATACGTGCTGAACCTGAACCGGAATCTGTGTTGCAAAATTGTGTTTCAGAAAAACCAATTCATCTGAGAGATCTAAGAAAATCGCTTTGCAGGTGCTGAACCTGAACCGGTGTTTCAGGAAAACCAATTCATCTGAGAGATACAATAAAATCGCTTTGCAGGTGCTGCTGACTGATGCAAGACCTGCCCCGAACGACCGAAAACGGAAAATATTCGCTTATGGAGCTGCGCTGTTATAACAAGTACCGCAGACACTTTTGCGAGACAGTCGAGCAGTTTAAAACATGGGACGCAGCCGACGATTGTCAGCTCGACATGATCATTCTTTCGCGCGGCTCCAACGTTCCCAAAATAGATGGGCCGCTGACAGCTCTGTACATTCCAACGGTATTAGAATGGATAACGGTTCGTATAGGCGGAGACACCGTGGCGCACCTGAACGGCCCGCCAGCGCCTGTTCTTGAAGAAATGCTGCGCCAGGGTCGCGAGATGCCAGCAGCTTGCTGCTTGCCGCTGGAGGATCTTTTGTTTCTTGCCCGACACACACCAGATCTGGTGCACAGACATCGCCGAGACACAGTCCTGACCATCGACGGCCAAGACTACTCGCGCTGGGTTTTTTGCGAACCATATCTGCCGCAACTCTTGTACGTTTCCGTCACGCTGGAAGTTCCGTTTCCAACGATCGTTTACGCCGAGACGCCGCGCCATTACACCGCAACCCGCGACGGCGTGTTTTTCTTCACTGGCACCATGCCAGGCGTGGCGGCGGTTTCCGAAGGAATGTTTTGTACATACATTTCCAACAAAAGCAACTTTCAGATGCTTCCGGCTCCATGCTTTGAGCAGAAAGAGGTTTTACCGGACCCCCTTTTTGTTTGATTCATGAAACCCAATTCTTACATTAAAATACATTAAAATACATTAAAATATACACCTATGTAGCTCTAATTGGAATGCTTGCGTTCGTGAGCCAACATTGCCTCGCCACACTCAAACGGTTCACCACACCATGCACACTCAAAATGATCCGAGAGAGCCGCCGAGGATGCTGATGACGAGGACTCTTGAACTGCTGGAATTGACGAGGACTCTTGGACTGCTGGGTTTGACTCATGGACGCCTTCGTTCTCGCCGTACTGGCACTTTGCGACGTGCCGCTTGGCTGTTGCGAGATAAGCAAATTCTTCGCCGCACGCGCTGCACAAGTACGGCCGCTCGCCCGTGTGCGTGCGGATGTGGGCCTGCAAGCGAGTTGCTGTTGAGGCCGCGTACTCGCAGTGCGGACACTGATGCGGCCGCTCGCCCGTGTGCGTGCGAATATGGACCTGCAAGCTGCTTGCTGATGTCGTCGCGTGAGGGCAGTGCGGACAGAGAAACGGCCGCTCGCCCGTGTGCGTACGAACATGCACCTGCAAAGCACCCGATGTTGTTGTCGCGTAAGGGCAGTGCGCGCAGAGAAACGGCCGTTCACCCGTGTGCGTGCGGATGTGCGCCTGCAAGTCGCTTGCTTGTGTTGCCGCATAAGGGCAGTGCGGGCACTGGTACGGCCGCTCGCCTGTGTGCGTACGAATGTGTCTCTGCAAGTTGTCTGCTTGTGTCGCCGCGTAGGGGCAGTGCGGGCACTGGTACGGCCGCTCGCCCGTGTGCGTGCGGATGTGCACCTGCAAGTGGCTTGATGATGCTGCCGCATACGGGCAGTGCGGGCACTGGTACGGCCGCTCGCCTGTGTGCGTGCGGATATGGACCTGCAAGTGGCCCGCCTCCGATGCCGCATACGGGCAGTGCGGACACTGAAACGGCCGCTCGCCCGTGTGCGTGCGGATGTGGGCCTGCAAGGCACCTGATGTTGTCGCTGCGTACTCGCAGTGCGGGCACTGATGCGGCCGCTCGCCCGTGTGCGTGCGGATGTGCCTCTGCAAGGCGCCTGCTTCTGCCGCCGCGTACGGGCAGTGCGGACACTGGAACGGCCGCTCGCCCGTGTGCGTGCGGATGTGCGCCTGCAAGCTGCCTACTTGTACCGCCGTGTATGGGCAGTGCGGGCACTGGAACGGCCGCTCGCCAGTGTGCGTGCGGATGTGGGCTTGCAAGGCGCCCGATGTTGTTGTCGCATGCGGGCAGTGTGGGCATTGAAACGGCCGCTCGCCCGTGTGTTTGCGCATGTGTATGGCTAGAGCCGATAGACTCACGCACATCCTGTCGCACTCGCCGCAGCGATGCTTCTTTTTTGCCGCCGCCGCTGCCATGATTGGGAGGAGAACAGGAACTTGAAAGTACCATGACGTTGACAGTAATACGATGATGTCATAGTAACATGATGTCACAGGAACATGATGTCACAGTAATACCATAACGTGATCATCACGTCACAGTACTAGATTTTACAAAATGTATGTATTGCATCATAAAATGTGCTATGCAAGCAAAAATCGACAGCTCTAATTAGAATGCTTGCGTTCGTGAGCCAACAGTGTCTCGCCACACTCAAAATGATCCGAGGGAGCCGAGGACGCTGATGATGTTGCCAATGACTCCTGGACCGCTGGGATTGATGAGGACTCTTGGACTGCTGGGTTTGCCTCCTGGACACCTTCGCTCTCGCCGTACTGGCACTGCGCGACGTGGCGCTTGGCTGTTGCGAGATAAGCAAATTCTTCGCCGCACGCGCTGCACAAGTACGGCCGCTCGCCCGTGTGCGTGCGAATATGGACCTGCAAGGCGCCCGCTTCTTTTGCCGCGTACGCGCAGTGCGGACACTGAAACGGCCGCTCGCCCGTGTGCGTGCGGATGTGAACCTGCAAGTGGCCTTTCTCTGCCGCCGCATACGGGCAGTGCGGACACTGAAACGGCCGCTCGCCCGTGTGCGTGCGGATGTGCCTCTGCAAGGCGCCTGCTTCTGCCGCCGCGTACGGGCAGTGCGGACACTGGAACGGCCGCTCGCCCGTGTGCGTGCGGATGTGCGCCTGCAAGGTTTTTGCCTCAGCCGCCGCGTACGGGCATTGTTCGCACTGATACGGCCGTTCGCCCGTGTGCGTGCGGATGTGCTTCCGCAAGGCACTCGATGTTGTTGCCGCGTATGGGCAATGTTCGCACTGATACGGCCGCTCGCCCGTGTGCATGCGCATGTGCTTCTGCAAGCTGTCCTTTGTTGCAGCTGCATAAAAACAGTGCGGGCAGAGAAACGGACGATCGCCCGTGTGCGTGCGCATGTGTATCGCCAGATGTGAGGCCCAGGCAAACGTCTTGTCGCATTCGTCGCACTTATGTTTCTTTTTCGATGCCGCCGCTGCCATGACGGAGAGGAGACCGGAAATGACAATAAACTGAATTAACCATTACGTCACATTAATATACCATTGTTGTCCATCATGTGACGTCATGATAATTTTCGTTCACCATCATGGAGCATGCAGTCAATTCTGGCCATGTCATTACGGCACAGGACAGCCTGCACTGCTTTCTTCTGACGGATGATATAGTTGCTGATCTTGCCGGTCTGATTGTGGCGACCAACCAGACCATTCATACTATCAAGTTCGAGCCGCAGCTAGCACTGCCTGATGCAACACAGCACACAACGTACGACAGTAGCACTGTCGTATATACACCGCTTGACCCGACTGACGTGGCAGGCTCGTATTACCGCTGTACGAGACGCTGCCTGCAGGAGATTTGCGTCAAGCTCCCGCTGGATGACGAAGCGCGATGCAAGGCGATTTATGCCAAGTATCCCCGTGTCGCTCGCTACGTCCCTGGACGCTGCGATTTTGGTATGCGCAACATTGGCCACTTTCTCAATACGCATCCGTGTTGGGCTATAAAAACAAAAGGCGATGCAGTGATTCGCAGCGTGCTTGTTATAAGGGGCGACTTTGTATTTTGAAATGAGAAATGCACTCTAAATTCCTATTAGAATACACATTTTATCATTCTCATTAGAATACACATTTTTCATTCTCATTAGAATACACATTTTATGATAGATACAATACAATATAAACACAATGTTGCTGTCATAAATGTGCTGCTATGCCAGCAAAAATCGACAGCCCTCAGTAGAATGTTTGCGTTCGTGAGCAAACAATACCTTGCCACACTCAAATGATTTATTACACCACGCACACTCAAAATGAGCCGCCGAGGACGCAAATGATGCTGACGATGATTCCACTGGGGTTGACGATGTTGACAATGACTCCTGGACCGCTGGGGTTGACGATGTTGATAATGACTCCTGGACCGCTGGGAATGGTGATTCATTCACGACCGCCAGGGCGCCCTCGCCGTGCACTGCGTCATCGTGCTGGCACTGGGCGACGTGCCGCCTCGCCGTACTGCGATGAACAAACTCTGCGTTGCATGCGCTGCACTGAAACAGCCGCTCGCCAGTGTGTGTGCGAATGTGCGCCTTGATGGTATCAGATGTTGCCGCCGTGTACGGACAGTGCGGGCACTGATACGGCCGCTCGCCCGTGTGTATGCGCACGTGCCTCTGCAAGTGAGTTGATGTTGTCCCCGCATACGGGCAATGTGGACACTGATATGGCCGCTCACCCGTGTGTGTGCGGACGTGTTTTTCCAAGCTGCCTTTTTGTGTCGCTGCATAGGGACAATGAGGACAGAGAAACGGCCGCTCACCCGTGTGTGCGCGAACGTGTTTCTCCAAGCTGCCTTTTTGTGCCGCTGCATAGGGGCAATGGGGACAAAGAAACGGCCGGTCGCCAGTGTGCGTGCGAATGTGCCGCGCCAAAGACGAGCGACACTCAAACGTCTTGGCACACTCGCTGCAGCAATGCTTCTTCTCCATGGTGGTGGCCAATGACACAAGAACTGTTTGATGATGGTGGATACGATAGTGGGTGGACGGGAACTGAGATATCTGATAAAACTAAGATAATATCGTATGTCAGAAATGACGTCAGAAACATTCATTATGACGTCAGAAACAAAAACATCATTATGACGTCAAGATATTAATAATAATGTGATTCACGCAGAGGTCCACACTGACGTCGCAGTGGCAAACACGGCACAAATGTCTCAGGTGCGCGACGAGGCCAATCGGAAAAGTGTTTCGTGGTTTCTCGCTGGCATTGCATCATCGCTCGCATCCACATGCCTGAAGCGCATTGAAAAGCCGCTGCTTGTTCTCACAGCTGTGTTTACGGCTGCCGGAACGTACTATGCCTTGAAGGGCGCATGGTGCAAATCGTGATAAGTGGTGCAAAGCGTGATGAGGGGTGCATGGTGCAAAGCGTGATATGATAGAGATGTTTTTTTGCTCAAGATGAATAAAACAATTTCTTGTTTTTTGTACAAATTTTACCTGACAAACACGAAAACCATGAAGACAATTATCGCTGGCAGCCGTAACATACATGATTATAACCTTTTGCTGAATGCTGTGGCTGAAGCAAATATGGTCATCACGGAGGTGGTTTCGGGCGGCGCCGGCGGCGTCGACGCCTTGGGCGAAAAGTATGCCCGGGCGAACGGCCTGGCTCTGAAAGTGTTTCCGGCCGCTTGGGGCACGCACGGACGCGCAGCAGGCCCGATCCGAAACGCGCAAATGGCCGAGTATGCGGACCAGCTCATTGCAGTGTGGGATGGCAAGTCGCCTGGCACGAAGAGCATGATTGACCTGGCGCGGAAGAATCAACTGGCGGTGTATGTGTATCGCACAGAGTAAAATCTACGTGTCTAGAGTTCATGAAAGGTTCATACGTAAACCATAAAAAATAGACACTTAAGTAATGTGCAAATTCAGATGGCACAGTCGCCAAAAAAATATGCTGTGGTTGGGGGCGGGTTTGCCGGTCTGTCTGCAGCATATGAGCTTCTGCGAAATGACAAAACATGTATCGTCACTCTGTTTGAGCGGGATCCGGCGCACGTTGGCGGGAACATCTACACACGAGTCAAGGGCGACGTTAGTCCGATTGATTTCGGCGTGATTGAAATCTTCATCTACTACAAAAGCGTTAATGCCATCATTCACGAGCTGTACGGCCCGCGTGCACTCGAAGGACAGAGACCCATCAGGAGCACTGACCATGCGTTCTCATCCGACAGTGAAACTGTGCCGATTGACCGCGAGGCTGACTCTGTTCGCCGCGTGCAACTGCTGGGTCATGTGCTACGCAGCTGGCGCTTTTACCACCTTTCGCATGCAAATCACGAGGTAGAAAACGATCTTGACATGGATACACTCTATGCCGAATACATGTACAGCAGCGAGAGCCGCCAAAAGCACGGCAGAGCGTACATCGCCGGTTACACGTACGGTCCGCTGAACGAGTGGTTCTTGGGAATTGCAGGTGGCGTGCGCTATCGGCAGGGCGAACCGGCAACATTGTTCAATTGCAACGTGCAAGATATTGTGTCCAAGATGCTTCGCGTCATGTCTGGCGCTTCTCCAACTGCGATTGACAAGGCGGAGGAACATGTTGCAAATGCACAGCAGACTCTCAACGCGCGCGGACGGTTTGTAGTGAAGCTTGGGCATGCCCTGACGTCTGTTGGAACCCGGACCATTACAACCAAACACCTGGGTGACACGCCGCAGGAACACACCGAATTTGATAATGTTATTCTTGCAATGCCATGCACTCCTTTGGTCACGGAGGCGCTTGCGGCCGTGTCCGGACGCGCACTTGCGCCCATCAAGTACACGCAAACTTGGGCTCTCTTGATCAAGTTTGACCAAGAGCTGCCAACATCACACTTTGCCGTAATGGTGGATACTGCGTTGTTTGACGATACAGACTCGATGGCCATTATATCGTTTGCGGCGACCGCCATGTGTACTACTGTGCCTGGCACGGTCGTCATGTATGTTCGCGTGAACCCGGACGTCAAATCGTCCGTGACGGAACAGATTGTGCGCCAATTTGTGACCGCCAATTACCAGCGCATACACGCTTTGAAGAACATGAAAACGCTGAACATTATAGAGGTGCACCCGTTCCCGCACACCATGCCGTACGGCATTGCGCAGGCGGCTCACATCAACGCGGTTAAGGCTGTGACGCGCGACAGCTTTGTGCACTTTGCCGGGCAATGGTGTGGGTTCCCCTCACTTGAAATTGCCTGCTACAGCGGCCGCCGGGCAGCAACGATGATTAATGGTGATTTGGAGAAATTTGACGCATATTACCGGCACGTTGACCGTTTTTATGTGCTCAAAAAAATTTCAGCGCCAGTGCTCGCCGCGATTTTTTTCCTCATCATTCTCATCATGCTGCCAATAACTGCCGCCAGAGCAATTCGTTCATAACATCGGAAAGTCACGAATTATTAATTTATATTATCATGACAACAGATCTACCAGATCTTGAGCAGCCGACCCGCCCACGACATCCATATTATCATGACAACAGATCTACCAGATCTTGAGCAGCCGACCCGCCCACGACATCCAATGGGCAGACGGAGCGCAGGGCGCGCCGTGCTCAGGGTGCACCATGGTGAATCCCTTGGGCTCGCTGTGTGTTGTCCAGCCCTTGCCGCTTGTCCACACGCGACTGTAGCGGTGATCGCCGCGCACCGCTCGCACCGATGACATGCTCAACACATAGATGTTGGACGCGTTCAGCAACCGGTTCACCGCGTTGCCGCCGGGCGCCAGCAAGCCGCTCAGAACAACGGCGACGCGGTCGCCGTGCACTTTGACCGCGTCGAAAACCTCCTGGGCGTCGCTCGCGTCGATCGGCATGTGCTTGCGCACAAAGTTGCAGTTGACAACATCGGCGAATACGTCGGCGTGGACTCCGGCAAAGACAAAAACGATCCATCCTTGTTCGATCAGCATTTTCACCAGGTCAACGCCCAAAGTGCTGCGTCTGGCAATGTTCGAATCGTGAATCAGCACATTTTCCGCTCCGCAGCCAGGGGTTATGAAGGTGGCCATTCCTTTGGATATTTCTTCAATTAGATCACATCACAAAATAAAAAAATCTGCTAAATTTGCTCACTGAACGGCAATTTTGTCAAAAAGTGCCGCTGACTGAACTTCAAACGTCCAGCGGCCAAATCGCGGGCGCAGAATCTGGCGCTCGTCGTAAAAAGCATGCGTCAAACCGTATGCTTGGTAAAACAGTCGGCTGGTGTCCAAATCCTTCCAGGCGGCATACGTGACGGTTGCGCCACATTTAGCCAAAATTTTGCTTGGAAAAAAATCAAATATCCAGCCGCTGGCCTGGTAGATGTGACCGCTCATGCATGCCTTTTCGGTGTGGAAGCACGTGTCGACAAGATTGTCGTTTCTGGTGGCGCCTGACAGTACGACGTCGCGTAGAATCTGGGCCCTGGCCAACGAGCTGGGAAGAAAGCTCTGGAGCTGCCGAGTGGGCCCGAGCAACTTCTGGAGAGCCGAAATGCGCTCAACCAGTGTGTGCCAGTCGTCTGCGGTGCCCGATAGCAGGATGCCACGCAAGCCGCACCGCGTTGTGAGATAGTTGAAACAGGGCGACGCCGCCTCGAGCAGCGTGGTTGACATGGCTTCGGTGAAGCTGACGCAACCTTCCGGCTCGGTCGGAAACGGATCGCAGATCAGCGCCAGCAATTCGGGGCTGGCGATCTTGCCGGCAAGCTTTTCCACAAACCAGCGCGGATCCACATGGTCGGGGCGGCTTGTTTGAATGACTACATTTTCCTTCGTGGTGGATGTGCTGAAGAGGTGACGGTACGCGCTCGGGTCGTTCTTGATCACTTTCGCAACCTGCGACACAATTGTAAACCACAGATGCCGGGGGTCAATCTCCACACTTTGCTCCTCCTCCCACGCGTGAAAGACCGCGTACAGGAGTCCGCCAATCTCAATGTTGCCTTCCGTCGCTTGACGGAGCAGGCGGGTGCTCCCAAGCTTGTGCACCTTGCTCAAGTCAACCACGTCGGAAAGCGGACTTTGCTCCGACTTAACACGAGCAACGCCAGCGTCCACTGCGCTGCTCGATGTCGGCTTGAAGTTTGAGTGAATGATGAGTGGCATGGTGAAAATAAGCTTGTTTTTTTTTCCAGATCCAAAAACCCTATTTTTGTTCGAAGGGTTTAAAATTTGCAAGGGGGTTCAGGTTAGTTCTTGCGCGTCGGTGTAAGCTCGCGCAATTTGCTTCGTTGTCGATGATTTCGATTTTCTTGTTGGTTCAAGTCCGATGCTTTAGAATTTTCCTTGCGGGTTGATGTACGACCGCAATCGGTGAATCACGTCCGTTGATGTGTGGCCGTCCCACTCGGGCGCAAATTCCACTTCGGGAACACGAAACATTTCCCAGTCTTTTGCAGGATAATGATTACTCACCATCCCGATGCTCGGCAGTGACATGCACACAACAAACCAGCCGCCACCAAAGCACAGTTTGCCGTCAGAATGCCTCCAACTTTTGACCGATTCGACAGATTTGTCTGAGTTTACAAAGCCCGCATTATACAGGAGTCGCAGTTCATACAATTCTTGGATTAGGGCTTCTTTTTCGTCCATGGTGGTCATTTCGTGATGATACTATTTTAATTTTTTATCTTCCTCATCTTGATCATCATCACCACCACCCATTGTAGCGAGAGAAGAAAGCGTAGAGTAGTCATCCGGTTTCCATAAAAAAGACTCCATGATCTAAAATGAAAACAAATATTAAAAATAATCCGGTGCATTCGGATGATCATAACCAACCTTTGTCCGTTGTTCTTGCGACATGGTTGCCGGGCCTTTGCTTGCTTCGTGCACTTGCTTAATCATGCATTCGTCCGTTGCAAGATCAAAAGCTCTGGTCAACAGATTGTGGCTTACTGGCCGGGGCTGCTCATCCGTGAAACATGCTGTGATTTCTTGCAGAATTTGTCTAAAATTCGACATGGAAAGTGGTACTGAATGATTTTTGGAAAGTAGAATGAGAAGTGGTACTGAATAATTTTTGGAATAATGAGTGATTTTATTGTGAGATTTTGTTGATGATGATGAAAAAATCAGATTCAATCCAATCCATGATCATCATATTGCAATATTACCCATCAGCCAAGTAAGGCCGCATTGCCTCGTAATGTGCAAATAAGCTGAGCGGAATAGAATGAGAAAATGACGTCGGCACCCAACAAGGAATGCGTCGCTCCGAAACACGAAACAATCCAAACACGCAAAATGGTTGCAAAACAGCGCTTACAAGCGGGGCGAACTGCTGCGATCGCATGGCCCGCCGCTTATATGATCCCTCGAATACAGCAACAACACACATCACAAACGCTCCGAAACAGAACGAGTACACAATGGCCGGCACCAATGCTGTCTGCTCAAACGCATACCACCACAGCAGTCGCGCCACAAACCCCCTGTGAAAATTTCCACCGCGCAAAACATCTTCTGGAACTTGCGCGTGTGCGGCTGCCATTTGCTGCTGCAGACAAAAAGAATATAAATGACGTCATTACACACGTGTGAGTTTTTTTGGTATCGTTTTTTTTACTCACCATTATCACCATCATCATCATCATCATCATCATCATCATCATCACAACATCACAACATCATCATCACAACATCACAACATCATCATCATCATCACCACCATCATCATGAGCACCTGCAAATCAAAGTATGAGTTTCTTGCTGACGACGAAATGTATCGCTGCCTGCGCATTTGCATGCGGCCGGGGAACACCACGCCTTGCGGCCCGTCTTGTTGGCTGCCGGTTGCGCAGTTTCAACCATCACAACGGATTCAAATACCACCAATGCTGCCAGCATTGGGTTTGGATTTACTGCTTCCGTTTGACGTTGATCTCGATAGTATCTTGCAACAGCCCCCACAAATGCCATCTTGGATGCCCCCGCCCACCACGGCATCGGTCGGGTCCTTGCTACCACCAGCATGGCCTGCACCATTGGCATCATTGGCATCATCGGCATCATCGGCATCATCGGCATCATCAGCATCATCGGCATTATCATCGCTGGCATTATCATCATCATTGGCATCATCATTGACATCATCATTAGCATTATCATCAATAGCGTTGTCTTCATCGTCGTTAGCAATGTCCTCATTGCCACCAGCGTCGTTATCGGCATCATCGGCATCATCGGCATCATCGTCGTCCTCATGGCTACTACCAGAGTTGTTATCATCGACATCATCGGCATCGTCGGCATCGTCGTTGGCATCATCGTCGGCATCATCGGCATCATCCTTATTTTCATCAATATCATCCCCATTATCATTTTCATCACTATCAGCATCAGAACCGGTGCCAACGCAGCCAGCATCGGCCGTAAGGCGCCGTCGCCGCCGCTACATAAAAACAAAAGAAGAAAAAGAGCGCGCGCGAGTATATAGCGTGATTTCGGCCAGACGCTACAGAGACAACAAGAAAAGACATGCATACGAGGTCATGGTCACGTTGGACGTGCTTGAAGCAGTAAATGCCAATCTTCGCGCGACGATCAAACGGGAGACGGGGCAGATTCGGTTTTTACTTCGTCAGATTTTAAGTAGAAAGATACTTGATTGATTATATTACGATTCGTTTTGTTTGTTGGGGAGTACACTTATTTTATCTCTTAGCTGTTCATTCATATCAATATCATTCATATCAATATCATTTATATCAATCCTTCACACCTTCATCATTTTCTTGAACTGTTTTTTACCAACTTCCGTTTTCGTTGGCTTCCAGAGATTTCCGTTTGCGTCTTTCCACTTGGCCTCTGCAATCTCGCACTCAGGTGCGTCCCACGGGACAAAAACACGGTCAGTGGACGGCACACCGTGCGGAGCATTCCGGCGAATCATAGGTATCCAATCCGCGCGGCGCTGGCCAGGACAATCGTTGATAAAGTGCATCGGCTTGAAGTAGTTAAAGCAACAAAAGCACGTGTAGTCATCCCGAGGCACGGCTTTGGGTGTGTCGGTCACATCCGTCCACGAAAGAATGGTACGGTCGGCTGCCACGTACCCCTTGCACATGTTCTGGGCCACCGCGCGCGACGGGTGAACGCTGGCTCGACGAAACGTGCGATGGTGCGGTTGCTGATGGCTTGTAGGCATGCCTGAAATCAGCCCAGACATGCGCTCCATGATTCGGAGTTGGTCCAGTTCGGTAGTCGCGGTGGAAAGATCGCGCCTCAGCTCTTCCAGCTGCTCTGCGGTCTCCTGTTCGGCTAGTTCACAGAGAAAGCGTGTTGGGACATATGTGTTGATCCGGTTGGCTCCCTTTTCCGAGCGACCGCAAGGCACACTTGTGACAACAATGCATTCAGTTTCAGACACTGTGCTAACATCAAAATCTTCGCCAAGAATGTAATTTTGGCTCATGCTTGCGTCCATGTGGGACGAGAGAAACCCAATGATGCACGTGTCTGCTGTGATGTGGTAGCGGCGGTGCTTTTCGCACGCTGCTTGAAATGCGCGAATGTTTTCAATCACCATTTTATTTTCCCGCTCGATAACGAAGCGAATGTCATCCCATCGTGTCAGTGTTTGATTTTGACAATAGCATTTGCATTTCAATGGACCTTTTCCAGCTTTAAACTGTTGGTAATCAATTTTTGTTGTAATACGACACATGTGCGCGGCTGCAAAGAGGTTTTTATAAATGGTGGGGTTTTAAAAAGACATGACGCTTTGTAAAAAAAATTCGGAAACTCGAGTGCAAAAAGACGTAAATAAACTGAAATGGTACTGACATAAAAGTAACGAGTGCAAAAAGACGTAAATAAACTGAAATTGTACAAACACAAAAGTAACTCAGACATGGCAGACGAACGCGCAAGTCTGCCGCCAGGCAGCAATGTGTATTTAGTCAACATCAAATTTGCACGATAGATGCCCTTTCCTGTTGTTGTCGGCGTTTACACAACACAAGAAAAGGCAAAGAAGCAAATTAAACTCCTCAGAAAAGAAACAACCATATTCGAATCATCCATATCTGAAATAACGTTGGATGAGATGGGGAATGTTGATTGCAGAACTGTTGAATAGTAAGCACGTTATACAATTGCTATTATTATCCATCATCCATCATCATCATCATCCATCATCATCAACATCATCATCATCATCATTATCATCATCATCATCATCCCATTCAAACATCACCATTGTCAATATCATCACCCTCATCATCGTCGCCATCTTTGTTGCATGCGCTGGCGCGTTTGTGTTTTGCGTGTCGTTTGACAGCGATGCCGTACACGTATCGAAAGTCAAATTCCATGCGCGTCATGTTCGGGCACACTGTATCGATCAGGCTGACATACCCGTTGTCCTGGAACAACTTGCGTTGCTCGCCGAGCACCGCCCGTATTTCGGCAATGCTCATTCCTGGAATTGAGGACTGCACGTTGGAGCAGCCCAGGCTTCCGGAGCTTACGGTTGATTTTTTCTCGTCTTCTTGCCGTTCATTTGCTGTTGACTCCTTCGACGACGATCGTTTGGATAGGCGCTTCGTTGTTTCGACCGGTGCTTCCTTTGACGATGATCGTTTGGGCAGGCGCTTTGTTGTTTCGACCAGTGCTTCTTTTGGCAGTTCAGGGATCACTGGTGAACACGGGGCTATTTCGTCGGATCCAGCCTCTGGCTTTTCACCCTTCTTTGCAAAAGCTGAACAAGATGCGTCGGCACGCTTTGGCTGCTTCTTGAAAGCACGAGCAGAGTCCAGATCACTAGTCAAAGGCAGGGCATCTACATCGGATTGCAGGAATTCTAAACACGATTTTGCCTCCGGCTGCTTCGTTGCGCAAGTGGACGCTGCGCCAGCCGTCTTTGTCCGCTTTTTCGGAGGAGCAGAGTCAGACTCGGACGCTAATCGCTTTCGCGAAGTAGGAACGACGAGCTCCGTGATCTGCGATCGAGTGCGCGGCATGATGTTTCAGGAACAATTCACTTTACACATTTTTTTAGGTCAAAAACTAAGCAACAAAAACTAGAAGAAAATAATCAACAAAATAAGCAATAAAAATAGGCAATAAAAAAGGAAAAATAATCAACAAAATAAGCAATAAAAATAGGCAAGAAAAAAAGGAAAAATAATTAACAAAATTAGCAATAAAAATAGGCAATAAAAACCAAAAATAAGCAACAGAAATAAAATAAGCAAGAAAAATAAGCAACAAAAAGTATAACAAAATCATAATCACACAGAGGAATCAATGACCTGCGTCTGGGACGGTATTATGGCCGCTCTATCTGTATCGGAACTTAAATCTACTTTGGATCTGGACGTGCCTGACGGTCGCTTTCGACCGCGTCCGGATGCGTTTGCCCGAGCGTTGCATGACCGGTGGCGCGAGCCAAGTGATGTTATTCTCGTCGGCCATGGTAATGCGTGTCACGTTAGCCCGCTTGACTCGCGTGTGGATGCAGCTGGGTACTGCGTGCAGACGCCGGACCCGCTGTTTCTCATTGTTGCTCAGCTCTTTTGCCTCGAGCTGGTTATTTATTTTCCTGGGCAGGCGAGTCCCGTTGTGTACCGACACAAGGATGCGCATCGTCGACTGCGATTTTCTTGCAGTTTGGATCATTTCACGTTTCTTGGGTAGCGTCACCAGCGCCCCCAACTGTGTGCCTCAGGCTTAGTTACCATCCGTCAGTTGTGCGCTGAAGTTACTATTTGTCAGCTCAGCGCACAACTGCATTACCATCCGTCAGCTCAGCGCCCAACTGTGCTGATAGTTTTTGTGTGCTTAATGTATGAGAAATATGTTTCTCCCGTTCATTCTCATCGCGCTTGGGTTTTGCGTTCTGATGGGTCTTGCGAGTTTGGGACTGCTAATTTTTCTTGCGGTGCGATGCTGTGGTAAATGCGGGTTGCCGTCGTCGGAGGAGGCGCCGCAGGAGTCGCAGCCGCTTTAACCCTGGCGGAGTTTGGAGCGCAGGTGGTGTTGTTTGAGGCCAATGACCGCCTTGGCGGCATGGCAGACAGCATGCCGCATCCAGTCACGGGCGTGCACATCAACTACGGCGTGCAGGGGATTCACACATCGTTCACGCACACGCGAGCCATGCTTCGGGTTGCCAGGCAGCGCAACTCGCGGATACCTGATCTCCGGCCGACTCGGCTGACGTCAAAGTTCGTCACACCGCAGCGCACATGGAGCACCAGCCAGTTTGACGTTACGGCAGATCACGTGCGGAACATTCGTCGCTTCCGATCCATGTGCCGCGAGGCGCAGCAATATCCCGATGTGTTTGCAATGTTTACGGTGGTGCAGGCATGCGCATCCTATTTTGTCTCCGATTCGTTTGTCCGTGATGTTGTGTGTCCTGTGCTTGCACTGTTTTTCGGCACGGGCAACCGCGTGGCCGATGTCCCCGCCGTTCTGGCGGCGCAAGTGTTTAACGTGGGTTTGGCGGCAGGTGCGGTCACACTGTTCGACCTTGACGATTCCACCTTCATTTCCATGCAGAAAGACAACATGCTGGCGCTGCCTCCGCTGCGTCTGGTGTACCAGGCGCTGCACGCCGAGCTGCGTGCGCGCGGTGTGGAGGTGCGATTGGGTGCGCGGGTCCGCACCATTGATCAGAACGGCCGCGTGAACGGTGAGCCGTTTGATCGCGTGATTGTGGCGGCGCAAGCCCATGATGCAGCCACGATCTTGAGCGGGCTCCCAGATGCCGCCCGCGTTCTTGGCAACTTCCGCTACCACACGGACGTGACCGTCACACATCAAGACCAGCGCCACATGAAGGCCACATTTGATTACGACGGGCGCTCCAACTATTACATTCGCGAGCGCTCGCTCGCCGACATGGACATGGGCTTTGACCTGACGCTGTACCAGATGCCGCCGCAGCACCCCGACGTGTTCCAGACCATCTTTCTCGAGCCCGTCTCCGCCGAGCGCGTTGCAGCCCTCCGCAGCGCGAGCCTGTTTGCGCCGCACGTCTGGACGCAGGTGTCACACACGTTGCACCATTTTTGGAAGTGCGTGCTGCACATCAAGCGAATCCAGGGCCCGGTTGTGTACTTTGCCGGCAGCTACCAACTGGTCAACTCACACGAGGTTGCCGTCATGTCGGGAATTCGCGCGGCGCAGCTTGCACTGGCCACGGCAGTGTTTCCGGAGAAAACGTTTGGTAAGAGCGGTGCTGGCTTCCGGCAATTTGTCTTGCAGGTTAATTAGCATGTGTGCATATATTTTCGGTAATTACTGACTATTTTAAAAACATTTGCCATGGAGGATGCCAACATTTCAGATTGCCCTGAGTTTGCTCTCGATATCGATATTGAGATCGAATTCAACCCTGCTGTCAAGAATGCCACTGACATTACTGCGAATATCGACCAGGTGCGCGCATTTCTCCAGCCGCACATGAACTGCACATACACCATATCGCACACGGCGTTCCGCGACGTTGTGCGCGTCATGCAAGACCACCCGGTGTGGGGCTCCCGCTTGGCAGACATTGTGGGTCTGCGCGTACGTCGCAGCCGCCTGAACAGGGCCCTGCAGCTGCAGCTCATGACAAACCGCATCTGGTTTACCGTGTCGTGGCGCCAGTGCGCCCGACGCACGCGGGCACGCCGACGCGACGCTCTGCCGGCAGAGGAGCACCGCCTGACGTCCGCCATGCGCGACGCGGTTCGCCGGCAGCTCTTGCAGTGGCGAAAGTTGCAGTCAGGACGTCCACAGTGCGCGCAGTGCGGCAGGTTTAGTAATCTTCAGGTCGATCACGTTTCGCCGTCGTTCAGCGACATCAAAGCCATGTTTCTGCTCCTAGAGCGCGACAGCGAACGCATCCCGCCCACGGAGTTTGCCCTGCGAGCCGCGTCGTGCTCGAGCGTGTTTTGCAAACAAGATCAAACGTTTAAGCGACGCTGGCAGCAATTTCACAAAGAACGAGCCACGTTTCAGTTCCTATGCTCGACGTGCAACCAGAAAAAATCAAATCGATAATTCATATTTCATTAGGGTTCAAACACAAAATACAATGATACACAATGACGTCATAAACACAGAGCAACACAACAGAGCAACACAACAACGTGATATTGCTTTGCGATGGGAGCTGCGTGGTCGCGCAAACAGAACCTCGATCTGAACAATGCTCCTGAATCGCCAGAGCAGCTTGCAGCGCTTACACACTTAAACTTGTCCAATGATAAATTGACCAAATTGCCAGAGCACCTGGGCCAGATGCGCTCACTCCAAAGACTATACATCGATTCGTTCAGCGAAATGATAGAGCTGCCCGAGTCGCTCGGGGAGCTGCACGCAATGACAAAGCTGGAAGTAAGATCTTGTGGTAGACTAGCGAGGCTACCTGAGACGTTTGGTCAGCTGATAGCGCTTGAGGTACTCATGATACATTCATGTTTCGCCTTGACAACGCTGCCTGAATCTCTGGGCGAGCTGCCGGCGCTGGCGTCTATAGATATCCGTTGGTGCAGAGCAATAACCGGACTTCCCGACTCGCTGGGCCAGCTCGCGGCGCTAACAACGCTGAATCTCGACCAGTGTTGCGCGTTGACGAAGCTGCCTGAGTCGCTGGGCCAGCTGGCAGCGCTGACGACGCTGAACCTCGACTTATGTGAGGCGTTGACGGAGTTGCCCGAGTCGCTGGGCCAGATGACGGCGCTAACGACGCTGAAGCTCAGCAGCTGTGTCATGCTGATGCGCTTACCAGAGTCGCTGGGGCAGCTGACAGCACTAAGGACGCTGGATCTTAGGTGGTGCGGTGCGCTGACAGGGCTGCCCGAGTTGCTGGGTCGGATGACGGCGCTTGCAGTGCTCTCGGCTATTGCCATGCGCTTGTAAAGCTCCCCGAGTCGCTGGGTGGTCTTGCGGCGCTGAAAACATTGTCTCTTCGCGATTGTCGCACAATAACAAGGCTTCCCGAGTCGCTAGGCGAGCTGGCGTCACTGTGGTCGTTGGATCTACGGGATTGCCGCCGACTGACGCGGTTGCCAGAGTCTCTGGGGCATCTTGCTGCTCTGCGGTCACTCAATCTTGACGACTGCGTCAATCTACAACGACTGCCCTTTTCGTTTGTGCTATTCCCAGATAGACTGTGGCTCTATTCTAGAAATCTTCACTCTATGGATCTGTCACTGATGCGTGAATTGGAGTTTGGTATGGAGCATGCGAAGGTGCATCTGCTGGCGCGTCATCACCTGCTAAAAATCTTACTGCTGCTTATGATCGCGCGCCGTCATAAATTTTGTCATCTGTCAAACGAAGTGTGGTTTTTTTTTTGGATTTTTGCGAGAGAAATTGATGATTATTACTAGATGATTGTTACTAGAGTGATAGTTGTTGATTGATTTATGACATCATCAATCATTGTCATCATTGTCATCCATCATCCATCATCATCATCATCATCATCATTATCCATCATCCATCATCATTAGCCATCATCATCCATCATCATCATTCATCATCATTCATCATCAGCATTCATCCATCATCAAGCCATGTCGATATTCATCGACCATACTGTGGCAACTCTTTTCTTCCAACAGTCCGCCCAACTGTCATCGATAACCAGATTGGATCTTGCGATCAGCGGCACCTTGCCTTCCGGATTGGCTGACTGGCTGGGAAAGCTGACCACGCTGCATGTCGAGAAAACCAGTATCGCAGCAGAACATGATGAAGGCTGGGTCTTTTGCCCAGACCCATCCGGTTTACTTGGCCGAATGCCAGCACTCACGACAGTGTTTGTCTATTGGTATCACGCAGAACTCGACAGACCGCTCGACCTGTTTTGCCGCCTGCCATCGCTCAAGACTATAGAAGTGAAATGCGACACGGCAATTCTGACCGACTCGATCTGCCAGCTCACTGGACTTGTAAACCTCCATCTCGTGTGGTGCGGTGCCCTCACCCAGCTTCCCGTATCGCTCGGTCAGCTTACAATGCTTGCAACCCTCGATGTGCTTTTTTCTCATGCTCTCACTCAGGTTCCCGCGTCGCTTTGCCAGCTGCAGGCGCTGACGACGCTTCATTTCCGTGGGTGCCGGCGGCTCAGAGAGCTACCTGTTTTGCTGGGGCGACTCACAGCGCTCAGGACGTTAATTCTTACCGACTCGCTCGAGTTGACAGCGCTGCCGACATCGTTGGGCCAACTCACATCACTGAGCACGCTCAATCTTACTGGGTGTTGTGTGATTTCAGCGCTGCCAGAGTCGCTTGGTCAGCTTGCGGTTCTTCGGATTCTCAAGCTCAAGCACTGCATTGCATGCACAGGTCTTCCCGAATCGCTTGGGCAGCTGGCGTCGCTGGAGGAGTTAGACATGTCCTGGTGTTCCTCGTTGATGTCATTGCCCGATTCGCTTGGTCAGCTTGCGGTTCTCCGGATTCTCAATCTCAAGCACTGCATAGCATGCACGGGTCTTCCCGAATCGCTCGGGCAGCTCGCGTCGCTGAAGGAGTTGGACATGTCCTGGTGTTCCTCGTTGATGTCGTTGCCCGATTCGCTGGGCCAGCTGGCATTACTGAAAACACTGCATCTTTATGGGTGTCATGAATTGACGTCTTTGCCAGAATCACTTGGTCAGCTTGCCGCGCTGACTGTACTTATCGTTGATGGTTGCCGCAAGCTGACAGCACTCCCTGAGTCCCTGGGACAGCTATCAGAGCTGCGGGAGCTGCATTGCAGCGATACCGAGATACTAGCCCTGCCCAGAACACTTGGTAATCTCTCCGCTCTCAGCATACTCACCATAGCCTGGTGCGCGATTTCCGAGCTTCCTCAAGACGTTGGTCGGCTAGCAGCGCTGACGGAACTGAACATGTACCGTTGCAATGCGCTTGCACGGCTTCCATTCTCGTTTGCTTTCTTGCCGGACAACCTACACCTGACGTGGGGCCCTTCCATAATGTTTCCGCCCAGGGATGTTTGCTGTCGTGGCATGCAGGCTATCAGGGCGTTTCTTTCTGTGCACGATCATCCAGGCAAGTTACTCGTGTTGCTGTTGATTGCAAAATACCATTGCATGCAGCATCTATCAAGCGAAGTCTGGGTGGTTATGTCGGCCGCGATGGGAGAGTGAATTGAAACGTGGTCAGAAACAGTGGTCAGAAACAGTGGTCAGAAACATATTTTTTTTGTTCCATACAATATCACTCATTATTACATATTTATTCGTTACGCTTTGGTTCAAATTATCACATATTTACGCTTTTGTTCATGTAATATCACGTGCGATTGGCCCAATATTCTTTCCACAATTCGTCTGGCAAGTGTTGCATTTGGTGACGCTTTGCAATTAAAATTACCACGAGCATTTGCAGAGGATGATGATGATGATGCTTGAAAAGAAACGCTTTTACGGCTGCCATGTGTGACGCTCCTTCCGGCACGGCCGGCACGTCTTTTACGTACACCTTGACCGAATCTGAGAGTTCAACGAATGAAACTGGCAAGCGCTTCAAAGCACTGCACGAAAGTAGATTCAGACAAGTGAGTGCTGCCAGCCGACCAAGCGACTCTGGCAGAGCCGTCAGCCGTGTGCACCCCGCAAGATCCAGCGTCTCCAACACCACCAACCGGCCCAGTGATGCAGGCAGCCCTGTCAGGGAAATACACCCTGTGAGATGCAGCGTTTTCAGCTTCGCCATCTGGCCTAGCGACGCGGGTAGCCTCGTAAGCTGTAAACACACCGCACAATCCAACACCGCCAGCGCCGCCAGATGGCCCAGCGACCCAGGCAGCCCCGTTAACGCGTGGCACAAGCTGAGATTTAGCGTCGTCAGTGCTGTCAGTTGACCTAACGCCTCGGGCAGCTCTGTCAGTTTGCAACAACATCGAATGTTGAGCATCCTCAGCGCCGTCAACTGGCCCAGCGAGTCTGGCAGCATAGTCAAGCAGTGGCAATCTGGTAAATCCAGTGTCGACAGCGCTGCCAGCTTGCCCAGCGACTCGGGCAGCCTTGACAAGTTCCAACACCCGACCAAGGAGAGCGCGGTTAGCTCTGCGAGCTGACCCAGCGATTCTGGCAGATCCGTCAGTGAAACACAATGATCCAGAGAGAGCTTTTGGAGCGCGGTCAGCTGGCCGAGTGACCCGGGTAAACTTTTGAGTTGAAACATAGTATATGGGTTCACATCCAACACCGTTAGCGTCGTTAGCAAGCCCAGTGACTCGGGTAGTGCTGTTGCTCTGTCAGATAACCGCAGAATGTCTGCGAGTTCGCACTTGTGCAGCAGCGCGAGCCTGTCCATCTTGAGACTGCAAATGATGTCATAACCGATGATTGACACGTTCTATTTTACATAACCGATGATTGACACGTTCTATTAATGATTGACACGTTTTATTTTACATAACCGATGATTGACACGTTCTATTTTACATAACCGATGGATTGACACGTTCTATTTTACGTAACCGATGATTGACACGTTCTATTTTTTACATAACCAATGATTGACACGTTCTATTTTATCCACCGTTACATCTCAACCACACTTAGCGACTGCAAGATAACGGTCCAGAGTTCATCTGGCAAGTGCTGCATGGACTGGCGCTTTAAAATCAAAAGCAGCACGAGTGCTTTCAACGTATGATGGTGCTCCAAAAGAAACTTACGGATGGCTGCCTTTCTGAGCATCACGCGAAAAGAATCTGCAAGATGCGCTGGATGCGAAGACGCGGTCTTGTGACGCGGCCGAGGCGCGGCTTGCCAGCATCGCAGCCATGATGCGCAAATGAAAAACAAATGACTTACTGACAAATAAAATGACTCAAAATGAATGACTTACATAACTCAAACAACAAATCACAACAAATGATTGATTCTAGTAAGAAATGACTTTTGTTTACTCTTACGCACTATTTATCTTGCCAAGTGACAACAAATGATTGATTCTATTAAGAAATGACTTTTGTTTACTCTTACGCACTATTTATCTTGCCAAGTATGTCGTTCACAGAGTGAGAAGGACGCACAACATGAACTTCCATTGTGTCCGCCGACGCTATTTTCATCTTCACAATGTCTCCAAGGCGCAATCCGGCACGACTTGCAGGTCCGCCAGTCTGGATGTCGATGACAGCGGAATATCCACTTCTCGTGGTTGGAATGTAGAAAAAACCAAAAAAATGCTCGCTTGGTTGGCGAACAATGGTCAAGGTTGTTTCTGTTTGAGATATCTTGTTGTTTGCAGCTTCCACGCTTGAGATGGGCGTCTTATTCTGTACGATCTTGTTGTTCGCAGCTTCCACGCTTGGCGTCTTATTCTGTACGATCTTGTTGTTTGCAGCTTCCAACGCTCCGAGTGTCAAAGCGTCATTACTTAACAATTCTTTGCTGTTGCAATCAGGCGTGCGCGAGATGCAGCTTCCCATTTCCAACAGAACTTAACACTCAAGAAAAAACAAAAATATTTTCCGGACATAAACTTAAAAAACCAAAATATTTTCCGGACAGATGTCAGAAATTTTTTGTCAAAAATTTTGCATCGGTTACCGCGAAAAACGTTGTGGTGGTTTCAGTTGAAAAAAGTTTGGCAGCCAACACTTTTTTCTTCGCCAAACTTTTTTTCATAGTTTTTTTTTTTCTGTGGC
>Ga0214917_10001014_pt1 | contig 36822 bp, 33 predicted proteins | sample LL_1208_BB_MetaG_FD_177983 | JGI IMG/M metagenome (GOLD analysis project Ga0214917, IMG submission 177983) | Freshwater microbial communities from Lake Lanier, Atlanta, Georgia, United States - LL_1208_BB | ecosystem: Environmental > Aquatic > Freshwater > Lake | place: USA: Georgia | collected... | reverse complement strand
ACGTGTTATATATGTAATAATGAATTCAGGTTCTACCGATTTACTATTTATTTGCTGTTTTGATAATGGTTCTCGCGAACTTGGATTGAACCATTTAAAATCATTAAAAAAACAAGGCATTGAGAACTACAATGCATTTATTCCCGATAAATCAACATATGAATATATCAAAAAACATGGGTTCAATTGCACTCTAATCGACGATGCCAATTTTTCTACTACACAAAAAACGTTTGGTACTCCTGATTTTGTTGAATTCTCATTTTTACGATATAAATTTATACATGACTCTTTGAAAAAATACAAGGCGGTATGGTATTTAGATGTTGATTCAGTTGTTCTCGATAATCTCAATACTATATATCCAGAATACGCAGACAAAGGTTATGATATTGTTTTTCAAAATGATGTTCATCAAATTCAAAAATGCACAGGATGTATGTTGTATTTTTCAAATAGTAAAACGCTGGATATGACAGAATATGTTTATAAAGGTATGAATTGGCAAATCCCCGACCAACATTTTGTTAATTATTTTTTACAACATAATCCTGGTGTATTCAAAACTATATTATTTGATTTGGAACGATTTCCAAATGGATTGATTTATTTTGATAAGCCATATTTGATTGATTTATCGAATGAATTCAGAACATTCAAAACCAATTTTCATGCAAACAAAGATAAAAGTAAAAAACTAGCATTTGTTCATGCAAATTGGATGGTGGGTATAAATACCAAAATAAATGCAATCAAAGAAAAAGGGTTGTGGAATTGAATAAAAATGTCTGTATATTTTATATGGCTAACGGTTTTACTATTACAACCAGAGAAAAATTGGTTTCAATATTCCAAAAAATTATAAAATATATTGATAATTATTTAGTAAATCCCAATGATTCAAAATATGTAAAAAATATGGAGACATTTATAAGACAATTTCCTTCAACTGTTAGATTTGCAAGTATAAATGAACATACCGATGAAGAAGAGAATATTTTTACACTTACAATGACTAACGGCGGTAATAATCTTTTATTATATTGCTGTAAAAAAAATATTCCGAGATTATGTAATTATATAATAGATAATTATGGTGATATCTTTGATATTGGTGCTATAAATCATGCCAAAGAAACTGCGTTAATCATAAGTATTCAAAATAATATGTTTGACGTTGCAGAAAATTTAATATCATGTTCTTATCTCGATGATTTTACAGAACCAAATATTGGACAAATCGATAATAATAATAAAAATGCACTTGATTATATGTTAGAAAAAGTGAAAGTCGATGAAAATGATAAAATACGAGAAGATGAAAATGCTATAATTATAGACAACAAGGGTTTAATAGCCGATTTGTTTAAATTTTTTTTACGTTCACTACATGGCCAGACAATGCGAATTCGTTCAGGTGAATATAGAAAAGTATATGAATATGGAATAGTAGAGAATTATATAGAAATATTTTGTAAAGATTTGGATTTTTGGAAACCTCTTTTAGAAAATGAATTGAAATTTCATGATAATATTGTGAAATTTAATAAAAAATTTTGCAAAGAAAAAAATACAGCAGAAGCAAGTATTAATACCGGTAAAATTTTCACTGGTCGTAAAAGAAAGACAAATATACAACCTCCAAATGCGACAATGATTTTTACTGAACCAATTGTACGGCCACAGAATGATTACGACGTTTATCAGAACCAACCTTATGAAATTATGCCATTACGACACATTGACGTACATAAAGATGATTATGGGCATGATTATGTCGAAAGAAATCCTATACCTAGTCGAAATCTTCCAGTGTATTTTCCTCCGTCGAAACATACAAAAAAAATAAGGGTTGATTCTCCCGATAGAAAAAGTAAAAGTCCAAAAAATAGAGACCCAAATATCGAAAAAGAATTTTCATTAGGTGGCAGGAAATCCCGTTCTAAAAAAACTAGAAAAAATCGGAAAAGAAGAAATTCTAAAAAAAACAGAAAATAAACATTATTTTGTATTATAGATGCATAATACAAAATGCAAATATACCACTATTTATTCTGTAATGATTCTTGGAACAATATTGATAGTTTGCAATTCTTGCGACAATAGTTTGTATGCATACGGTATATTCACTTTTGCAAAATCGGTCATATTATTACATGTATTGCACAAATGAATGCTGAAATCCGCGTTCGCATATTTACTATTTTTGTTTCCATCATTATATGATGCTATCATACCACATTTTTTACAAACATGAACGCTATATTTATCTGAAACATCATACAATCGTTCTTTGCAAAATTTCGACATACCATGTGCAATCATTACATCACGTTCCATTTCACCTATTCTAAAACCACCATCACGTGACCTACCTTCGGCTGGTTGTCTTGTCAAATTCACCATTGGACCAATTGCCCTACTATGTTGCTTATCACTTACCATATGTTTCAGTCTCTGATAAAATACTGGACCAATAAATATACTTGTCTCTAATTGTTCACCAGTTAATCCATTATACATTACTTCGTTACCATAACTTTCATATCCTAATTTTTGTAATTCTTGAATAATCGTCTTCACATCTAAATCACCAAAACTGGTGCCATCACCAAACAACCCCAGTTCCAATAATACTTTTCCTAATAGCGTCTCTTTCAATTGCGCAATTGTCATACGGGATGGAATAGCATGAGGATTAATAATGATGTCCGGTCTTAATCCATCTTTTGTAAATGGCATGTCACACTCTGGAATGATGTTACCACAGGTTCCCTTTTGGCCGTGGCGGCTAGAATTGCCGATTATCAACGATGGACTATTTTCAGTTTCTCTCATATAATAAGTATGAGAACTAGGCATTTCTATACAATACACTTTTCCATTATAATCGATGAGTTCTTCCTTATTGGATTCGTTTTTCTTTTTATTTATCCAAGGTTGATTTTGTTTTCGGATAATACTTACTTTGTAGTAAGTATGTTTTTGAATAATAGAAACTTCTGTTCCAGCGCGACTGCCTAGGTTTCTTTTTCCAGTTCTAGCGATTCCACTAGGTTCTTCCGCAATTTTGATAATTCCAGACCACCCACAATGAACTGCTAAACGCGAAATGTCATTTGCTAAACGAATACTAATTGTTCCATATCTACTGAATTCATCTTCATCTTTGTATTTCATTGTATGTCCATCTCCTTGTAATAATGCTTCCAATAATATTATACTTTGTCTTTTTGATAAATTCCAAATAAAATCTGGTAAATATTTATTCAAAGCACCTACACCTAATTTTTTGAATTCTTCATATACATGTGGATATTTGGAACCAGATATATAGAAATTACCACTATTATGATAAGAATAATTTACACCTAATTTTTCAAATATAGTAGTATTTAATTCTATTTTTCTTTCTTTCAATGCAGTTATATATATACCATTAACGTTTGTATCACAACTGCCATCACTGATAAACAGTCCAACAAATTGTAACCAAGTATCCATATCATAATCTATATCACCGATGCGAATAGTTGGAACATCAGGGTAAGTATTTTCCAATGATTTTTGGAAACGAACCATCTTACCCATAACATCTTTTGCTTCAATAAGTTCATAGTTTTTACCGTTTCGTTTTTGAACATATAAACGATGATTCAATGTACATACAATTTCAATTTGTTTGTTTTTAATAGAATACATTTTATCATTATGATCATATTCGAATTTGGCAGTTGGATATTCATAAATCATATTTCCATCTGTTCCAATAGAACAAACCTTATGTTTAGTGATATCAATATCGCAAATTTGCATCCAACCGTGGTCGGTTAATACTTGTTGAGTAGGTAATGCGCAAAATTTGTCTCCATAATTAGGTTTTCTCAAAATTCGCACACGGACTTTTGCGAAATTGTATCCATCGCCATTTCTACCTGTGTAATTCTTATCAATATATGTTTCTTCGGTTGTCCTGAAAGTCTTACTTTGGTCTTCATATTTAATCACTTTTGTAGGGTCATTACGATTTTCTTTGATTGGAATTATTTTTGCTATAATGACATCACGATTTTCAACCAAACTGTTTTCTGGTATAAATCCTTGATTATTCAATTTGTCATAATTTCCAAATTTGATTCCTTTTGTTTTGGTCTTATCTGGTTTGCAACGAATAATTTCATCACGAATAATATTTTTGTCTTCATCCTTTTCTGTATGATAAATCGTCGCCATAAACAATCCACGGTCAATCGACCCCTTGTTCACCAAGACACTATCTTCCTGATTATATCCAGTATGTGTCATAATTGCAACATGAATTTGACAACCTGATGGAATTTGATTTAAATGTATAAAGTTCATTAAGCGAGTTTCGACCAATGGTCTTGACGGATAGGATAATACATAGGCCGTTTTATCCATACGATGGTCATAATTTGTTGCATATACACCAATTGCTTGCTTTGCCATTGCTGATTGATACGTATTACGAGGTGCTTGATTATGTTCTGGAAAAGGAATACATGACGCTAATACTCCAAATATAGTACTTGGATGTATTTCACAATGACTGTATGATATTTTTTGATTACCATCTTGTATGTATCCTTCTTTTGCTTTCATTGCTATTAACGCGAAGTTCTGTTCTTCGGGATCAATATATTCTACAATGGATTCTTCGATTTTACAACTGGTCAATAAATCATTCCATGTAATTTCTTTGTTTTTCAGTTTGTCTATAATTCTATGGTCCAATAATGCTTTGTTATCACGAACTCGTAATACTGGACGGGTTAATCTACCACCATCATTGCATATACGAATTTCCATTAATTTGTAATCAAATATGATTGAGGTGTATATATTGATAATACCCTTGTATTTTTTATTCTTCATTTCGTTATATAATTCAATAGGATTTTCACTAACTCCGACCCAACAACCATTGATAAATACTTTTACATTATTGTATAAATCTGATGGCAACGTATTATCAACTGGTTGCACATATGGTTTAACATATTCATAGAGTGAAGAACTGTTTGTTGGTATAGTGATATGTGCCATGTAACTGATATTTTTGACAACACCAATCGACTGACCTTCTGGTGTCTCTGCTGGGCAATTATGTGTTACAAAAGATGATGCGACAAACGAATGGTTGTCACTGCGGGTTGTAAAATCATATACTAATTCTGGTTGAATTTCATTGACTGATTCCAATAAATCTGTTTTATAATTATTTTCTTTAAAATCACGAACAAACATTGCATCATTCTGTTGTAAATCTTCTAAATTCTTCCATTCGTGTTTACCATTATTATTGACAAGGAAAGGATGATTTGCAGTTGCTTTTATTTTTCTTCCACTTATAGTAGTTATTTCAAATAGTTTATCTGGCATTTTACAAAAGAATGAATGTATATCAGATGGTTCATCCAATAATGTTTCCGGATTCACAGTAGTTACTCTATCTCCATCCTTCATATCTTTTATTTTCTTGATAGTTAGACGGTCAGATAATAAAACTTCTGTATCTCCGGTTAAACATAAGAAACCAAACGTCGTGTTATGTAATTTACGAGGCGCAATCAATTCTCCGCTCTTTTCAAGTGGTGTATTAATACGACGCAAATGACTTAAACTTGCTACATATGTAAGACGATTTAATACTTGTGCTACACCTACCTTACTACTATTTGCCTGTTTGATACTGAAATCCCCAGTTGATAATGCACGTGTAATACCATTCTCAATCGTGGTCGATTTCATGATTTTGTATATATTTGTCATATTAATAATATTTTCATAATCTTCGGTTGAACGCCATGACCCGTTGTTAATTTCACGTACAACCTGTTTTTGCATTTCTTTCACCAATTTATTGAAATAGTTTCTGAACAGATTGTTTAGCAATGTTCCAGTTAATTCAATACGTTTGTTCAAATATGAATCACGGTCATCACATGGAATCCATCCTAGACTAGTTTGAATTAACTTTTTACACATATAGCCTAGCATGCATATTTTTTGAGTCATTGTTTGACAATGTGGAAATAAATCATTATTCAATACTTCCAATGCAAATTCGCGTTTTTTCAATAAACCAGATTCACGGTCCATATTGAATGGTGTATATGCAACAAATGATGTGATATGACGGATTGCATCTTCTTGTGTCAAATATTTATTAGCATCTATAATAGAAGCTTGTAGACATTTTAATAAATCTCCATTTTTTTCTTCTTCAATATCTAATAATATATATTGGCAAATTTCTTTGTCGCTAATAATACCCAATGCACGGAAGAGTACAAATAATTCAATCGGTTGTTTAATTCTAGGTACAGTAACATATATACCGTTTCCAAAACCATTGTTTTTACTGGCAATCATCATTTCAATTTGTTTTGGTGATATACATTTGTAATCTGGAATAGATTTGATTTCTGCAAACCAGTTCCATTTCGTTGTATTTTTACCATCAAAACAATAAACGCGATTTTCAGCGGCGCGTTCTTGTCCTAATACTGTTTTTTCTGAACCTTTTATAATAAAATATCCACCACAATCCATTTTACATTCACCTGTAAAACTTGGTTGAAGATGTTTATTTTGGGTTAGTACACAAATCGATGATTTTACCATGATAGGCATTTTACCAATGTTTATTTTTGGAAGAATTTTTTCAATTATTTTTGGCGTATCCATACTTTCGGTATTTCGGACAATGTATTTAATCTTGACGTCGACTGTCATACTTGACGCATATGTGAAATTACGCAATTTAGCTTCCTGTGGCAACATCATCTTTGTCGCACCATTATTTTCATGAATCTGTGGAGGATATAATTTGAAATTTTCAAAAGAAACGTTTGCTTCCAAAAAATATTGTCCACGTTCTTCAACATAATCATTTTCTGAACGAATTACTACCGGATTAAACATATTGACTGTGCGTTGAATTTGATAACTTATAAAATGATTATATGATTCAATTTGATGTCTCACCAATCGTTCCAAATGTTGTCCTTGGAAATAGGATTCTATTAAATGATATGGTTCTTCAATGTATTCACCTAAATGTGATAATACTTCTTTTCCATTATCACAAATATTTTTTTCTATTTCCTTTTTCACATCTTCAACTGCCTTCTCATCTAATACTATTTTTTCGATGATTTCTTTTGTTGAAGCGGATTCTAATACAAAATCTGGTTTCTTATCATCACTAATAACCACCAATTTTTTTGGTTTTTTTATTGAAATTGGGACTGACACCATTGATACAGAAGAATCGAACGACATTGCAGGATGGATTGATTGACTCATATTTATTAACTAATTTGTAAATATTTATGAATATATAATTACTTTCAATTTTTTAGATTGTTTCAATAAATTAATTATTTTATAAGTATAATTAGTATTATTACAAATAAAATAATTATAAAAATGATGGTTCAGTAATGACCCCCGAAAAAAGGTCGATCTAGATTCGTTGGCCGTTTTTGATTTTGGACATTTTTGGAAAAATAAAAATGTCCATTTTGCAAAAATGGCTTCGAAAATTTGCCAAAAAACGTGCAGAAAGCATAATGATGTAAATACCAAAAAAATCGTTCAAAAAGTCGCTGCATAATTTTTTTTATTTTTTTATAAAAACCATTTAGATATATTTTATGCTGGAAATCTATAGCATTTAATGCTAACGAAAAAATCGCAAAAAATCGCAAAAAAATTTATATGCGAAACTTGTGATTATAAATGCAGCAATAGTTATGATTTCAACAAGCATTTGACCACACGAAAACACATAATGCTAACTAATGCTAACTTTGATGCTAACCGAAAAATCGCAACACCATCTATCGTATATACATGTGATTGTGGAACCACATATAATCACAAATCCAGTTTGAGCCGCCACAAGAAATCTTGCAATAAATCAAATAATTCATTAAACGAACCAGACAAACTGGTAAATACAATATTGGAGTTGGTCAAAGAAAACCAACAATTCAAACATATGCTAATAGAACAACATAACCACATTCTGAAAATTTCAGAAAAACCGACTATTACAAATTGTAATAACAACAACAACAACAGCAATAACAAAAATTTCAATTTGAATTTCTTTTTGAACGAACAATGTAAAAACGCAATCAATTTATCCGAGTTTGTAGAGAACGTCAAATTACAATTGTCAGATTTAGAGAACGTAGCAGATATGGGATATGTGAATGGTGTAACACAAATTTTTATGAATGGATTGAAAGATATGGATATTTATACAAGACCGCTGCATTGCACGGATATAAAACGCGAAGTTTTGCATATCCGTGAGAATGATGCCTGGACAAAAGATACTCTTGACCAGGCAAAAATCAAATCAGCAATACATAGAATTGCATTTCGCAATATACAACAAATCAGTGAATGGAATAAATTGCATCCGGAATCCACTGTTCTGGATAGCAATGAATATAACCGTTCATTTCAAATAATGAAAGAATCACTCGGAAATACATCACCAGGTGGTGTAGAAAGAAACAATGAACGGGTATTGAAGAATGTAATGAGGGGAGTGTATATTGATAAAAATGATATAGTAACTCAATATACATGTAATGACAAATAAAATAATTGTATTTTAGAAGGGTCAGTAAGGACCCCCGAAAAAAGGTCGATCTAGATTCGTTGGCCGTTTTTGATTTTGGACATTTTTGAAAAAATAAAAATGTCCATTTTTCAAAAATGGCTCCTAAAATTTTGCAAAAAACGTGCATAAAGCATTATGCTTTAAATACCGATTTTTTAACGCAAAAAGTCGCTGCATAATTTTTTTTATTATTTCCGAAAACCATTTAGGCATTTTTTATGTTCGTATATTATTAGGCATTAATGCCGAAAAAAAATGCCGAAAAATGCCGAATATTTTTATGCAACATTTGCAACTTTGTATGCAGTAAACAAAGTAACTATGATAAACATGTTTCCACACTGAAACATAAAATACGAACAAATACGAACAAATACGAACAAAAAAATGCCGAAAAAAAGTCTTACGATTGTCAGTGTGGAAAATCATATAAACACGCTTCAAGTTTGTGGAATCATAAGGCCAAGTGTGACTTTTTGAAAAATCCTAGTGATGAAAATACTGTCAATGCTTCAAATAATCACATGCAAATTGCAGTAGAAAAGCCGGAAATAACACAAATTATATTGGAATTAGTGAGGGAGAACAAAGAATTCAAAAATATGTTGGTGGAACAATATAAAACTATGATTGAATTATCGCAAAAACCTACAATTACAAACAATTCAAACAACACTCATACAAATTCTCATAATAAACAGTTCAATCTGAATTTCTTTTTGAACGAACAATGTAAAAACGCAATTAATTTGTCCGAATTTGTTGAGAACGTGAAATTAGGTTTATCCGAATTGGAAAACGTGGCGGACATGGGATACGTTGACGGTGTTACACAGATTTTCATGAATGGTTTGAAAGATATGGATATATACAAGCGACCTCTTCATTGTACAGATATAAAACGCGAAATTATGCACGTTCGCGAGAACAATACATGGATAAAAGATACACCAGACCAGGCAAAAATCAAATCAGCAATCCGTCGCATTGCATTCCGCAACATACAACAAATCAGTGAATGGAATAAACAGCATCCTGATTCACAAATTTTAGATACTACCGATTTTAACCGCGCATTTCAAATAATGCGTGAATCGCTTGGCGATACTTGTCCCGGTGGCGTTGAGAAAAACAATGAAAAAGTCGCAAAAAACATCATAAAAGCGGTTTATGTCGATAAAAATTTGGTAGAAAGTTCCCAATAAATATATAAAATTGAAATACTTTTTATATATTTATAATCATGTATCTTTTACAATTTACAGGATTTACAAGATTTATAGTGTATATTTGAAAATGGAAGTCGGTCAATATTATTTTGTAACAAAATATGAAACAAAAATAGAAAAAAGAGAGTTTTATTCAATGTTTCGAGCAAAGTATTTAGGTACTGAAAATTATGTAAACAAAGCAATAATATTAACAAACGTGAATCATTTTGGCGAAAAAAGAATAGATAGAGGTGTCCATGTAATACCATATATAAAAATAACAAAAATGGAATCTCTATCTGATATTACAAATGAAATATTACCCAGTGATATTTTGCGTCAAATTGATGGTTATTTATAATTTGAATAAACATAATAAACATAATAAATAATATATAACAGAATTATTATTATGAAAACGTCACATAAAAAATCGTTTATTGGGTGTTTGGACCATTATAAAAATGTGAACAATTTGAATTATTTCGAAATTATGAACTTATTGAATATAATAAATATTCATTACGTAGAAAATAAATACAATGACCCATATTTCAGTGGGATTGATTATGATAACAATGCTATTCCTATAAAAATCGAAAATACAGAAAAAGATGGGTTTTATACCCTTTTTTCTGATTCAAAATGGAATGAACAAAATAATTATGATATATGGAAACAAAAACATGAAATTAGTATAAATCCAAGTGAAACGATGAACCCTAAACCAAAAATTACCATTGATGCATCCATCAATAATCTGGATGATTTATTATCAATAATAAAAAACAATGTATATGACGAAAACTATGAATATAATATTGATTTAAAGTCGCTTACCCAAATCGAATCAGAATTGGAAAAGTTGAATAAAATGATAGGTATGAAAGATTTAAAAAATTCGATGTTGAATCAATTGCTATATTTTATGCAAGATTTGCACATTACAAACAAAGAAAGTGATTTCAAACACACCGTATTATATGGACCGCCGGGTACAGGTAAAACGGAAATTGCGAAAATAATCGGAACAATGTATTCAAAAATCGGTATTTTGAAAAACAATGTTTTTAAAAAAGTCACACGTAATGATTTGGTTGCAGGATATTTAGGACAAACCGCAATAAAAACGAAAAAAGTAATTGATGAATGTTTGGGAGGTGTTCTTTTTATTGATGAAGCATATTCATTGGCGAATAATTATCAAGAAGATGGTTATTCGAAAGAATGCATTGATACATTATGCGAAGCATTAAGTGATCATAAAGATGAGTTAATGGTTATTATTGCTGGGTACGAAGAAGATTTGAATGAATCATTTTTCAGAGCAAACAAAGGGATGGAATCCAGATTTATATGGAGATTTAATATTGAACAATATAATACACATGACTTAATGGAAATATTCAAGAAAAAAATAAATGAAACTGATTGGGTTCTCGAAGATGACGTAGTAAATATAAAATGGTTTGAGAAATATAAACAAGATTTTAAAAATTACGGACGAGATATGGAGTTATTATTTTCTTATTTAAAAATTGCACATTCAAGACGCATATATGGAAAAGATGCAAGTTTGCGTAAACATATATCAATCGAAGATTTAGATACAGGATATGATATGTTTATAAAAAATAAGAAAAAAGAAAATAAAATGGATAAAATTTTGGAATCAATATATATTTAGTATAAAATATTTGTATATTTTATATGGCAGGTGGTTCTCCTTCAAATTCCCAAAAGTGGCAAATTTCCATTTTTTCAGCGTTTATTTTTCTTTTAGTCGTTAATCCGTATACCTATAATTTGACAAATTCATTATTAGGTGGTATTATTGGAACAATTGCAAAGAACGGTTGTCCTACAATGGTCGGTCTTCTCCTACATACTGTTGTGTATATTTTATTAGTCCGTTATTCAATGGATATTAATTTATTTTAGCTGTACTGTAATAAATGCGTATAATTTAGGAAAATGATTATTAACATATAATATAGTTAAAATAAATATATTATATTTGTAACAATGAGTGAAAGAAAAACAATAAGTATAAATCCAGAATTATTCAAAGTTACATCAAATACAACTCGAAAAAGACAACCAAAAACTGAAAATAAAGATATCAAAGTAAAATCTCAACAGACAAAACTGCAAAATAATAAGACATTACGCGGTAAATTATTAAGATATATTCGAGAACAACAAGAGAAAAATTATGAAAAAAATGCACAGCGTGATAGCCAACCGAAACCAGCATTGAAAAATCCATTGGATGAATTTAATAGTGAATTCGATAGTTCGTTAAAATATTTGATGTCAGTAGCAGAAGAAAATGATAAAAAACAAAAACATAATTCTACTTTGAAACAATACCCCAATAACAATGTTCAATCGATGTTATATAATGATAATGTTTTACAAAATGTAATGAATACGATACCAAATGTTACAAGTGAAATTCCGGCAATGAAATTAAATATGCATAATCCAAATTATCCAAAATATGGATGTTTAAAAGGTGGCAGTTTACCAACGTATCGCAACTGGAAAAACCAAACACAACGTAAACCACCAAGTCTAAATGACCAATATATATCAAGTATTCCTTATGTTCAGACTGCATCAGCCCATCCAATACAAGAAAATTATAGACCGCCAGTACAATCAATTCCACCACCAAGACCACAAAATAGTCCTATGCCACCAATATATTCAGGAACCATGGCTACTGACACGATGAATGTAAAAAGTGAATTGGATAAAGAAATTGAACGCCAAAAGGCAAGAATAGAAATGAAACAAATTATGGAAAAAACAAAATCACAGAAAATGCCGAAGTTGAAATATTTGAAACAAAAGAGGACGTTGAAACGAACTTACCATGTAGGAAAATCCAGGGTTTTCCCAAAAGTAGCAGTATTGGTATCAAATAAAACAATACGTAATAATATTACGACAAAAAAACAGTTATTGAAACAAACACCAATAGAAGAAATTCGAAAATTTTTACTAAAAAAAGGGTTTATTAAAGTCGGGTCTACCTCACCTAATGATGTATTGCGTAAAATGTATGAAAGTGTCGTCATGATAAGTGGAGATGTAACAAATCATAACCCAGATAATTTATTGTATAATTTTTTTAATGATAAGTAGTTTATACCTTTGTATATTTTTTTCTAACATTTCTAATATTTCAATCTATTTACAAGTTCGCGCCAAAAGAACATCGGAGCGGACATACGATAATGTCCAACAAACCAATCATCGTTACATGATTGAATTGCACGATGTCTGTGATTTGTCAAATTTTCATAATTATTTGTACTGGTCATAAGTGCAATTCTCCCGGTTGCCTTATTTCGAAGTGCTGCTTTTAACCATATTTTATCATCAACCACTTTTTTTACTAATAATATCATATTCCATTCATTATCTTTTCCGGTTGGTGTATTTGGGATAACACTATTGAATGTGGCTTCTGTATGTGATTCGAATACAAATCCAGCATTGTCACTAATTGTTCCGGCGCCAATATCTGTAATATTTGATATTTCCATTATTGAATTTGGGTCAATATGATATTGTAGGGAACCTGGTAAATCGCCAAAATAAAATTCGTTTTCAATTGTGGATGGTTTAATTTCTGTCATTGTACTTTGTTTCTGTTATATTTGAAATATATAGTATATAAAATATATATTTCAATTTTATATAATTTAAAAAATATATAAAAACAAATACAATGATATATTATCAAGAATGTTAAGTCGTTCACTTTCGACATATGCAAAACTACCGGTAAGTGCATTAAATGTATTTCAAAAATCATGTTATTATAAGATAGATTTCAAGATTAATGAGAATGCAAGTGTAAAAGAAGCAGTTACTCGTTTTACAGCATTCAATATTGGTTGTTTAGCTGTAACTGATAAAGCTAACAAAGTAATTGGAGTATGTTCCGAACGTGACTTTATCAATAAAGTTGCAGCATTTGATAAACAAGCAAATGATGTAAAAGTCAAAGACATTTGCACATATGGTCCATCTATAATTATTGCAAAAAAGAGTGATTCATTGGAGTCATGTATGAACAAGATGATGTTCAAAGATATCCGTCATTTATTAGTGATTGATGATAATGATAGTGAATTTATTGGTATGATTTCAATTAAAGATTTAATTAAGGAAATTATGAAACAAAATGATGATACAATTACTAGGTTAAGTGATTTCAAGATTGGAAAAGGTGCATATTTTGGCAGTGAATAATTATTTCATTTTGAAAATTATAATAGCAGTTACTATTATAGAAATCCCAATTGAAATGTGATAACATATGTTATATCGTGTTTGTTTTTTTGGCGTGCTAATTCTTATAATAAAGTCATAATTTTCTTTATATTTGTCTTTATTTTCTTCTAAATCGCAAAAGAAGCCATAATCATCCGTTTCTTCGTCTTTTTCATATATTTTCATATTTGATGATTGATGTTTGATGATTGTTGTTATAATAATATATTTGATAATTTTTTATTTCAATTTAATGCATTATGCTTATATTTTATTTATATATATAAATGAATAATATATATAAAAATAATACTGTATATAAATAAGACCGACATGGAACCAAATCAAAATATAACAACTGAATATTTTCAAATAACAAAAGAATATCAAGAAAAATATGGTAAAAGCACGGTATTATTGATGCAAGTGGGTGCATTTTTTGAAGTGTACGGTTTAAAAAATGCAGAAACCGGAGTAATAACACATAGTCAAATAGTAGAGTTCTCGCAAATATGTCAATTGAATGTATCTGAAAAAAAGAATTATATAAACAACGACCCCATTGTTATGGCTGGATTTCGGGATTATACTCTGGAAAAATACATTCAAAAATTGTCAGAAAATGGATATACAAGTGTAGTATATAAACAAGAAAAAGATGGTAAAAATTTTAAACGAAAATTCCATTCCATACATTCAGCAGGAACTTATATTTCATATGATACAGATAGTTCTCCGCAAACAACCAACAACATCATGTGTGTTTGGATAAATACATTCAAATCTTTTTCACAATCCAATAACGAGAACCTTGTATGCGGGGTTTCAGTTGCCAATATATTTACAGGAAAATCATTCATATTTGAATATGAAACTCCATTTTACGATAATCCAACGACATTTGACGAATTGGAACGATGTGTATCTATATATGCACCATGTGAAATACTTTTGATAGCAGAGACATTTGATGAAAAAATGACAGAAAAAGTAATACAATATAGCGGTATGCACAAATCCGCCATCCATAAATATACAAAATGTTCGCAAGATTTGGATATTATAAAAAAATGTTCTCAACAAAAATACATACAACATATATTGTCTACTTTTTTTGGAGAAGAGAGTTACCAAGTATGTAGTGAATTTAGTAACAATGAAATGGCAACCCAGTCATTTTGTTTTTTATTAAATTTTATTCAAGAACATAATGCAAATTTAGTGAAAAAAATAGAACAACCAATCTTCAATAATACATCACATCGTATGGTATTGGCAAATCATACATTAAAACAATTGAATATAATTGACGATTATTCGGAAGACAGCATGAAGAATTCAAAATATTCGTCGGTTCTCTCATTTTTGAATAAATGTTGCACACCGATGGGTAAACGTCAATTCAAACAACAATTGACAAACCCTACATTTGATGAAGCATGGTTGAAAAAGGAATATGCAATCATCAAAACGCTGTTACATGAGAACAATGCACATTTTATATCATTTTTCCGCTCTCAATTGACCCAGATACGTGATATAGAAAAAATATGCAGGCAAATTATTATTAGAAAGATATACCCATCGTCAATATATCATTTATACAAGAGTATTGAGAACATTGAACAAATATACCAATGTTTATATGAAACCCCCGATTTGAATAATTATTTTGGAGAACATTCTAATAAAATCGCGAATTTTGGAGAACAATGTTCTCAACTATTGGATTTTATAAAGACAAATTTGCAAATAGATGTATGTATAGGGATAGAGTCTATGGCAAATTTCGAAAAGAATATAATACAACCCGGTGTTTCAGAAAAATTAGATACCTTAATTCAAAAATATGAAAATAGTATATCATCTTTTCATGGAATAAGGGATGTTTTTAATTCATTGTTGAGAACATTTGAAAAAAGTTCAGAAACTGACTATATTAAAATACATGAAACTGATAAATCGGGATATTCATTGCAAATTACTAAAAAGCGAGCATTAACGTTAAAAACAATATTATCAAAAATAACGGAGCCAATTAAAATCACATCGGGATTGACCATAAATGCAAAAGAAATTCAATTTAAATCGGCGTCTACTGCCAATGATGAAATAGATATTAATGTTCTCAATAAGATATGCAAAGATATACTGACTTTAAAAGAACATATTAATATGGAAATAGCAATAGCATATAATGAGTTTTTAAATGAATTGGACAATAATTGGTTTTCAACTTTGGAGAACATTGCAAAATATATAACAAAAGTAGATGTTCTTCAAAATAAAGCATATATAGCAAATGAATATAATTATGTATGCCCCGAAATAGACAGTGATGTATTTTCCACAAGTTCCTATGTACATGCATACGATTTGAGACATTGTTTAATAGAACATATACAACAAAATGAAGTATATGTGCCGAATGATTTACTACTTGGTGGTAAGATAGATGATACTATAAAAACTGGTATGTTATTATATGGAACCAATGCGGTCGGAAAAACTAGTTTAATACGTGCAATCGGAATAGCGACAATAATGGCCCAAAGTGGTATGTTTGTTCCATGTTCTCGTTTTATATTTAAACCATATAGAACAATATATTCACGAATATTAGGAAATGATAATATATTCAAGGGACTTTCAACGTTTGCAGTTGAAATGTCGGAGCTACGCATGATATTGCGAGGTGCAGATGAATATAGTATGATATTAGGAGACGAATTATGCTCTGGCACAGAAACCGAATCAGCACTAAGTATTTTTACAGCGGGATTAATGCATTTGAATGAAAAACAATCAACGTATATATTTGCAACACATTTTCATGAAGTCTTACATTACGAAGAAATTAAATCTCTCACCAATATGGAAATAAAACATATGGCGGTTCATTTCGATAGAGAAATGGATTGTTTAGTATATGACCGCAAATTACGCGATGGACCCGGAAATCGTATGTATGGATTGGAAGTATGTAAATCGCTGTATTTACCGGAAGATTTTTTAGAGAGAGCATATGTAATACGTAACAAATATTATCCAATAAATCAAGGTGAACTTGCACATAAAACAAGCGTATATAATGCAAAAAAAGTGCGAGGTTTGTGTGAAATATGCAAAATGGAATTGAGTGAAGAAGTTCATCATTTACTGCCACAAAAAGATGCGAATGAAAAAGGATTTATAGGGTCTTTCCATAAAAATCATACAGCAAATTTAGCGGCGGTTTGTGAAAAGTGTCATCAACAATTGCATGCGAAAACGACGCAAAAAATTGTTCGCAAAAAAACGACAAAAGGGTATGTAATTGCATAACCAAGAAGTTCATTGATTTCTTTTGGATTTTCTATTTTTTATGGTACTCCTTTTTCCGTTTTTCCCGCCTTTATTGAGAAGAGGGTTTGGTTTATTGGATACACTCGAATCACCATGTACTCTTGAATTACGTCTAATTGGTATAGATGTTTTTATTTTACGTAAAGTATCAAGTATAGGTGAAAATAGTAATTTATGAATTGTTTTGTTTCTATTCCCGGTAGGTTTTATTTTTATCATGTTTTGAGGGGATTCGTGAGTATTCATATATCTGTATATAGATTATACAAATATATATTAGTAATTGAAATATTGTAAATTTTGTCTAAACCAATCTTGCATTTTTGCAGCAATTTTTTGACGATACATATCATCTGCAATCATTTTCAAACTTGCATGTTTATCTTTGAAATGATACATGAACAACTGAATAATATTTACTAAATTCGCTCTTGAATATTTTTCTTGTAATTGTTCATATGAAAAAATGGGAACATTTTTTTTAACATTTACTTCGTTATGAAATCGCCATAATAAATCAATCAAATCTTTCTTGGTTTGAATAGTACTAAAATTAATAGAATTCATATATTGCGTAGCATGTGTCGCACACATCGGACAAGGTAAGTTTTTACAAATAACATAAATTGTGTTTACAAGTTCATTTTTAACGGTATTGAAATGTTCTTCTTTTACTTTTTCTGCCAACGAGTGAAATAAGAACCAAGTAGGTTCTCCCCATTTCATTTTTTTTGGTTTATTTGTATCTTCTACAACATTATTTGTTGCAGCAAAAGTAACGGGCTGTTGTCTTTGCACTGTGTTTATATTCATTGATAATATAGGCTGTGGTTTTACATTATTAAATTGCATTTGAGTATAATTATTGACGTGTCTATTTTTGTATGAAAACATCATTTTACTAATATATAATTATATTGAAAATATATAAATATATTATATTTATTATCCTAAATATAATATAATTCAAATATATAATGGAAACAAAAGAACAATTAATCAACTCTATAAAAGAATGGGTTAAAATTGATAATGAAATACGAGCGTTACAAAAAGAGGCTAAAAAACGTATGGACGAAAAAAAAAAAATTTCAAAAAATCTCATTGATGTAATGAAAAGTAACGAAATAGACTGCTTTGATTTAAAAGATGGTCAAATCATGTACAGTAAAAAGAATGTTAAAAAACCTATAACAAAAACATCATTATTAAATATTTTAGCTAAATATTGTCAAGGGGATACAATAAAAGCCGGCGAGATTAATGATTTTATAATGGACAATCGTGAAGAGGTAGTGAAAGAAAACATAGTGCGAAAGATTTCAAAAGTGAAAGATGAATCGTGTTTATAATAAACCGAATTCTGGTATGCTATATCCTGTGGCGGTTTTTACACATTTAGCAATGATAGCCGGATTATCTTTTCCTAAAATGATATCTTCGGTTTTGTAGACATTGTTATATTTATCAATATAATATACAATTCCTTGTATATCTAGTGCAATTACTTCTAATTTTTGTATAGAATGTGTTACATCGTCTTCTTCCATAAATCCATGAGGGACACCTTTTGAATGAGTTCCACAAAATTCGCAATTGTCTTTTCTACGACGGGTGCATTGTTCACCATTTGCTCTACGAGCATTGCATCGATTTGTTGACGGTATTGAATTTTTGACACGTTTTCTTTTAATAAAATCATCTTTTACAAACGATAGACGTTCATAATCATATACATATTCAATCAATTCATTTATTTTTGTTTTTTCTTCAAAATTGATTTCCAAAATTTTATCACGAATGTTATTTTTAAAATTGGTTATATAGTTTTCGGAAATTTTATTCAATCGTTTTTCCATAGTTGATAAAAGTTAACAGCGGATTGGTTTTATATATAATGTAAAGGTGGATTGCTTTTATATTTATATTATATTAATTTAACAATATAATATAAAGAAAACAATCGAAGGGGGCTAAATATGAATAATTAGAGTATATTTTGCCACTCAAATTGTTCTTCAATTGAAGTTCAATTTTATGTAATAGAATATATATGAAACTATTATTATTGGGAAGTAGTATTATAAAAAAATGGAAGAATTTTACAACAAATGATAAAAATGACGAAGTTACAAACATGGGCAAAAGTGGATTGACCAGCCCCAATTTACCAAAATATTTAGAAAAAATACCAAATATACATCCAGAATATGTATTATTTTATTGTGGTGGTAATGATTTATTGCATAATGTCAATAAAAATGATATAGTAAATAATATACAATCATGTTTAGATAGTTTAGTAGTAAAATTCCCGAAATCAAAAATCATAGTAATATCACTAATAAAATCACCAATCATGTATAATGGCAAAATAAAAGAACTAGATTATATCAATAATAGTATTCGAAAATATAGTAAAATGTTCCATAATATTCAATATGTAAATGTAAATAGAATATTATGCGATAAAGATTTTTTTATGGAAGATGGATTGCATTTGAATACAATCGGATATGAAAAAATGAATACAAAAATATATATACATTTTTATAGAATAGTGGAAAATCTAAAATAATTTAAACATTTTAAGAAAAACATCTTGAGCATCAGTGCATGCGGATTTTAATACATTTCGTACAGCAGTTTTATCCGAAGGTGAATTGAATGCAATACGAATAACACTGTGACTACTGTGGGGATGGTATTTTTTGAATCCGCAAAAACTCAATGATTTTTCACCTTGGTAAAATTTTTCATATAGTACATATTCCAATACTTTTCCAATAGTATAATCTTCATCTTCCAAAATAACATCATAGCAATTGTCGATGGTGGCTTCACTGTGATTGATAGGGACAATATCACTTTCTATCATTTGTATCATATCGACAAATTTGTTTTGTAATATAGCACACCCCTTTTTGACAATTTCTTGATTCGTATATACTCCGATGGTTTGGATTGAATAATCAAAACTGTCTTGAATAAATTGACGTTGTGCATCTAACATATAGAAATTGCGTTTTTGAAATTCAATTTCTTCATTGGTTAGTTCTTCACTTCGTAATTTCGATTCCATAGATTCCCAAATACTATCAATTTTCACTAGGTCCGGAGTGTTTCCATATGTGCATTTTGAAACTACATTAAACATACTATTTACTTTTGCATTACTTACCGAGAACTCACAATTCAATTTAATATGTCCACCTGGAATTTCATTTCCGATTTTAGGGGTTAATCTGACAAAATCAATATATCTGTTTGTTTTTTTACATGGAGGGAAAATTCGTGTAGTTTCTTCGCGTGTTAAATAATTGCCGTTCATTTTGTTTTTAATGCGGAAATCTTCGGTAGTTACAATTACCGTTTTATCAGTTTCATTTTTGACATCTAATTCTAATATGTATTTATCTGGTAATATATCTAAATCTTTTTCGTGAATAGGAATGCAACTTAATCGTTGTTTAATAATTTCATTATGTAGACGCGGTGGATTGTTTACTTCAATTGTACATTTATTGTCATTATAAGTTTCTGTATAAAATACGTTTGTAGGAATTTCTGATAAAATGATGCGACGCAATGCATTGGCTATACTAACATTAATACCGTTTAATGTAAAATTATAAACGTCATCTTCTTCGCTAATTTTTGAAATTTGAGGATTCATTCTAAATATTCTTATTATATATACTTTAATTAGTTATATTTAATTATTATTTGAATCAATTTTTTGTATTGTTTTCTATATTTGTACAACGTTGAAAATTCAATCCTTCATTTGATAATTGGTCAGCACGTTTATTATGTTCTCTATATACATGTTCATATACAATTTTATCAAAACCTTTTTCGAAACCTTTTGCGTTTTCATATAAACGCTGCATATCCTTTGAATTTACTTTGTATTCACCCTTCATTTGTTTGATTACCAACATGCTGTCGCCTTTAACAATAAGTTCTTTAATATTTTTATTGATTGCTTCATGCAATCCAATAATGAGACCAGTATATTCAGCTACATTATTTGTGGAATTATTCCCGACAAATATGGATTTTGACCATATTTCTGTATTTCCATGATATAGTACAGCACCAGCACCTGCTGGCCCGGGATTTCCTTTACTACAACCATCAAAGAATAATGTATATTTAGTTGGAATTTGTATTTTACTTGATGTCAAATAAATAGCAGGAACTGTATTTATAGATATTTTAGGTTTTATATTTGATTTATTTTGAAAAAATGATGTTATACAAATTTGTTTCATATATATATTACACAATAATATTATTACGTATTTATGTATTCATTTTTTTATATTTGTTATATTTTTACATATTGTATTACTATTGTATCACATATATGACCAATGTACAATACAAATATACAAATTATACATGATAAATGGTCAGAATTATTTTATTTAGAAATAAATTAATGTCTCATAATTATATAGCATGGAAACTTGGTCAGATGCTGGTGATGATATTATCCACCCTAATCTACATCCAAAAAAAAAACATCACACCGGACGTTAATTCAAAAGATAGAAACTATCTTGGCATCATATGAAATGCAAGAAAAGTATTTGACAAAGATAAACCAAAATAGTTTGGATATTATATCTGAACTAATAAAGACAAAACCTGAATATTTTCGTATGGTAGAAAGCACTCTAATACGAAATGTCAATAATGATAAGATAGATGCACAAGATATACCATATATAATTACAATTATATCACATTTGTATAATTTATTACTTATTACAAACCTGAATAATCTAAAAAGTAATGAACATACCATTGATACTTGTTCAAATATATTAAAATTTATTTTCAGTGTATCTATTCGTGAATCATTAGTGATAATTGATGATGATACAAATGCAACATTGTTATTATTATGTTTTGATAATATAGTAGATGCATGTATAAAATTGTTGAAAGTTAGCTTATCAAAACCATTTACACTAATAACCGAAAATGTTTATGCTGAAAACAATGAAAAAAAAGAAAAACCAAAAAAAAAGAAAAGTTGCATAGGATGTTTCGGTCCATGTTGTTATTCTGAATAAAAACACATTATATAAAATATATAAATATAAAGTATTTTACATAATAACGATAAAAATGTTTGGATCAGGTGATGTAAATAGTGAATTGAAACTTATGTCAGGAAATATTTTGAATATGATTGTATTCGATAAATTTAAAACCGGAAAACCGGTAATTGACGCATTTATAACGACTATTGTTTTAACCGCAGTTACATACTTATTTCAGTTAATGACCAACAATTTTACAAAATTTATAAAAATGTTTAATATTTTTGAATGTGAAATTGAAGAGTTTTTTTATAAAAAACATATGATTGAATATGATGGTAAAATTGCATTATCGACAACATATTATGATAGTGAATTGAATCAATCAAATTCATTTAGTGATAGATTTCGCGCATTATGGATATATATAATAGAAAATGCAAATGAAAATACTACGATACGCCATATTAAGGAATATTCTTTTGGAAATACTTCATATAATAGAAATCGTGATTTGGGAATTTATATGGTTATTCAAAATGAAAAATTTCTTATATCAAAAGAACATGAAATATATGCTTATACAACAATTCAAAATGAAGAACAAGACGATGATAATAAAAAATCAAATGACAGATATTCAAAAAGAATGAATCGAATTGAGAAAGTTACAATTAAATTGTTTTCATATAAAAGTAATGTTAATATGATAAAAGATTTTGTTGAAAATATAACAAAAAAATATTTATCTTCAATCGAAGACTTACGTGATAATAAACGATTTATTTATACTTTAACAAAAGCAAAATATGATGATTGTAAATATGAAATATGGGATGAGAATTTGTTTTCAAGTACTCGGAAATTCAATAATATTTTTTTCAAAGATAAACAAACGTTGATTGCAAAAATAGATTTTTTCATGAATAACAAAGAATGGTATTTTGAAAAAGGGATTCCATATTCAATCGGTATTGGTATGCATGGACCGCCAGGTACGGGAAAAACGTCATTGATAAAGGCGATTGCTAATTATACAAATCGTCATGTTGTAGTCATTTCACTAAAACTGATAAAAACAAAAAAACAGTTGGATAGTATATTTTTTGAAGAACGTTATAATACAGACAATAAAAAAAGTAGCATAGGATTTGATAAAAAAATTATTGTATTTGAAGATATCGATTGTGTCGGCGATATTGTATTGGACCGGGAAAAGAAGAAACAAAAATCAATCACTGGGTTTGGTAAAAAATTGGATTTTGATGAACTTTCTAATAATTCAAAAATAAACATGGGAGATTTAATTGAGACGATAGTATCGGTCGAAAATGAAACTGAAAAAGTATCTCAATTACCCAAATTATTATTGGAAGATGAACCAATCACATTAGATGATATTTTGAATTTATGGGATGGAATTCGTGAGACTCCTGGTAGAATCATGATTATATCTTCAAATCATTATCATGAATTGGACCCCGCATTAATTCGACCTGGAAGAATCGACGTTACACTTGAATTGTCATATGCATCGCGTAACATAATAAACGAAATATATTCTCATTTGTTCGATGAACCAATTGATGATAAAACACTAAAAAAGATAAAAGATTATTTTTATTCACCGGCTGAAATAATAAATATTTATATGAATGAAGAACGGAACAAAGAAATGTTTATCAAAAGATTATTAAAGAATCAACATGTGTAATTTTATTTTACAATATTTAACATTGTAAAATAAACTGTATTTACATTTTATAAACCCATATATGCTAATGAATTATTTAGCAAAATATAAATTATTATATCAGTATATAATGGACAGCTCTTATAATAGTATAATCGATGACATGGAATTACAAAAAACAATAAAAATCGTAACAACAAACTTAATTACCAAACGAAAATGTATTGTTATACCACCAATAATGAGAACACCACGAAATATCTAATGTTGTATACTTACCCAAGGTTCATTATCCATATTTTCTAAATAAGGTTCCCAATCTTTATGTTCTGGATGCAATTTGAAATGATTCTTCACATTGAAAACGCGACCACATGCTGAACCAAATCGCCCTTCAAATTCAAGATTCTTTGCCATTTGACTATTTACCACTTTACCGTCAGTACACCCTCTTGGGTAGAAAGCGTCTCGCTTCGTGGTTCCGTGTTCATCTTTTTCAGCATGGTTGCATATAGAACGTCCATTCATAATTTCTTTGTTCAAAAATACATCATAATGGTCGCTTATCACTATTTTCGCATTGTCAGTATTTATTTTTCCACTATAAATATTATTTAACAATGCATCTAATCTATAATTACGAGAACCAGATGAAGTTGAAATATCATGAAAATCGGTATCGGTTGTTTCAGTATTATTCAAATCGAAGCTAAATGCCGAATTCATACCATAAAACAATCCATTTTTTGTTCTATTAATATTATGTTTATCTAAACCAATTTCAAATTGCATGATTTCATTAGTATTTATATCACCAAATAACCAACAACATGCATAATCTCCTGCGTTATTTTTTAACATAATTTCAACGTATTCATCTAATGTTTTACCATATTGCATTGCTTGTCGAATTCTGCAAAAAAATGGAGAACCAAATTTTGGTTTATATTCAGTACCCCCAATTGTAGTTTCGCAGCCTATGATTCCACTTGAACATAGAAACCAATCAGTACCACTTGCAACATAACCAGGCGCAATTTGCATAACAAAATGATTACCAGATGATGGATATATATACATAATTACATTCATTAACTGACCAGTCAAAAAATCGGTATGGGTATTATGAGCCATTACTATTTCTCCATTTTGTGTAGAATCGCCTGTTGCAATAAACGCACTGCATTTTTCGTTTTTTTCGTTTTTTTCGTTTTTTTCATTTTTTTCATCTTCAAAAAAAGGCTCCATTCCAAAAGCAGAATTCCATGCAATCAATGCGTGAACCGATATGTTTACTCCCATTTTTTTCGCACCATTACTAATTCCACGCATTTCTTCATAAATTTCTGGAAAATCATTTTTGATTACTTGTTTCACTTCTTGCTTACATACTTTTATATAATTTGACAATGATGTTTTGAAATATTTTTTTACTATGAATGGAAATGCATATACAATACGTTTCAATTCTTTATACAACAAAACGCCGTGTGCATAACCGCGTTCATATGCATCGCCGCGAATTTCAGCAACAACCCATCCATTTTTTTTTTCAATAATTTTTCCATTTATCTTTGGTATTTTTGGTATTTTTGTATATTTTTTACGAGTTGTTCTCGCTTTACTTTTTTTCGAAATACTTTTCATATATTATTATATACTATCTATATAAATAGTATATAAAAATAACAAATCTATTAAATCATCAACAGACCTAATAATACAAACAATAGTATGTATGGAAATACAACTAAAAACCATGAAACACCCGGATATCCACCACGACAAATAATATTCAACACCCAAGTCCAAAAGAGAACATATAATATTTTAAATACGAATATGATTGCAATACTAGTAACATTACATGAATACATACCTAAACAATACAAATCACTATTTCCATAGTTTTGAATAGCCATTGCAACTATTGAAATAATAGAAATAATTAGATAAACAAATGCAGGGGTGCATAAATTTTTAATACCAGGAATAATTGCCATGATAATATATAAATATAGAGATTTTTATATTTACACTAAATGTTCTCCTATGTTATTTTTAGAAACAACCAGCTGTGATGGATTTGTAACTGTACCATTACCAGTTAAAATAACATTCGATGTAATTGCCCCGGCGGTTGTTCCTGTACTTACAATCGGATTCATGTAATTGGACGCCGGGAAAAAAGGCGTTGCTACTTTGCTAAATATACCAGTCAAGTCACTTGACCCACCTTTCATTTTTCTGCTTTTACGAATTTTTTTTCCTCCATGTAAAGGGGTATTTGGCTGTAAACGCGAATCGACAATCGCAGCAGGTGCATTTGGGTCAACATTGTGAGTATTTAACGCATAATAATACTGGCTACTAGTTAATCCACCTGTCATAGCCGGACTATTATTACAACCACAATTACCGCCCTTCATTTTATTTCGACGAGATTTACCTTTTTTAGTAGTTTTTCGTTTGTATGTTTTAGACTTTCTAGATTGCTTCATATAATATATATTGATATATTTATCTGCAATTATTCAATATCAACGTGGGTCAACATATGTCTACGGCAGCATACATTTTTTAATCCTAAATTATCCAAAACGACACCTTCGGGAGTTTTTTCCATATTTTTTTTAGTAAGATAAACTACATTTTCAACTTGTAGTCCTTGTGATATTTTCATACGTCGCACTTCTTCAAGATAATATCTGTATTTATCGGCAAGAACATTACCACATGTAAAACATTTAACTGGAATAATCATTCTAAATATATATTGTTATATTATTATATTTAGAATAATAAATCAATTTTATATTTTTATTGGACAAATATATTATTATATTTCATAATAGCAATTAATGAATAAAAAATACACAGCAATAGTATTTTGCATGTTAATATTTTTAGTGATAATTTGTATATCAATCAACTGCTATTCTAGTAAAGAAGGTTTAGATAATTCTGACGTGATTAATATACCAGCAAATAGAATTATACCGGATGGATATTATAAAATAGATGATATAAAAATGAAAAAAATACCATACGGGTATACTACAAATACCGAAAAAAACGAATTATTACCAACTACTCAATCATCTTTTTGGGTAGATTACGTAAAAAATAAAGATATTATGACGGACGACCCAATATTAAATAGTAGAAGATACAATAGCGACAATTATGATTTATTGTATCATGATAGTGAAGAAACTATAAAATATCAAAGTGGATTGTATGGCTCTGATTTTGGAACAACAATGGTATTGGATAGTTGTGGAAATAAAATATTAATTCCATATAATAAAGTACAAGGTTATCCAATATATTATAAACCAGGTAGTTACAAATATGGAGCATCTACATATATTCCAAATTATGAAGATAGCGTATATTTAAGCAAAGCCAATAACGTAGATTCGTCATTATACATTCCAAAATCGTCATTGTCGTCTTCACGATTAAAATATACGAAATTACCAAAAAAACAACGACGACAAACTGTAATATATCTAAAACCGCAATTTATTAGTTTATCAACGTATGTTCCTAATAACTCTGAAACAATATATTCTAGTAAAACTAGTGGAATTGATACTACTTCTGGGTATAATTGCAAATAGCATTATAATTGCAAATAAAATTCAGATAATAAATTTGAATTTTATCTATTTAGCTTCCTTTTGGTTTACATCTAAATTTGACATTTTTATTCAATGAACAAACTTCTTTATTTGATAATCCATTAAAGTACTGTAAATTAACTTGCTTTGTACTTGCTATAATAGCAGACCACGAAATGCCAATAATAGTACCTATTAAAAATGCACCAAATAATCTTATATGGTTATTACAACTGAAAAATATATTCCATGTCCAATCCGAAATAATTAATATTGAAAATAGAATAATAGTAGTTACATTCTCTTTTGCTAAACCGTATAAACCAATTATATATAAAAGATATCCAAATGTATATGTAAAAATTGTCATACTTAAAGGTAATTTTGAAAATGGTTCTCCATTTGTAAGTGTAAATGAATTACATATTGTAGGTGAAGCGTCGCCGGTATTAATAAACACTTCGGATTTACCAACAATAACTGAAACAAAACAAGCAATCAAAAGACCTGCTAAATATATTATACCTTTAAGGTCTTGATTTAAGATTGACGACAATGTAAAAAAACTAACAAGTATAAATGGAGATAATCTATATGCTACATAAAAAATATTAGTCAAATTTAATTCGGCCATTTTTTGTTTATAGTATAGTATACAAAGAGAAATATAACCATCGTTATATAATCACTAAATTTCGTCAAATACATATTTAATAGTTTCTTGAATATGTGAAATTTCAATGAATTCTATGTTTGATATAATAGATTTTGCATGATATTTTTCCATAAATTCTTTGAAATCGCGCGAGTTTGATTTCGGAAATAGAAAAGTAGTTACTCCTCCGCGAATACCTCCTAAAATTTTGGATTCCAACCCACCGATTGCAGTAACTTGCCCTTGTAAATTAATTTCACCGGTAATTGCTATATTATTTTTAATTTTTAGTGAATTGAATAAACTATATACACCAATTGTTATTGCAGTGCCGGCCGAAGGACCATCTTTTGAAACTGCGCCCTGTGGACAATGTATATGTACACCTTGGCATTTTGTGTCATTGAATTTTTTCAATAAAAGTGCTTTTTGTTTATCATTTGTTAAATTCCAAGCAAGAGTTTTTGCAACGTTCATACTTTCTTTCATAACATCACCTTGTAATCCGGTTAATTTCAATTCAAGAAAATTAGATGTAGGAAAAAAGTTGGTTTCAATTGGAATTATACCCCCTTTTCCAAGGGAATTTGCCCATAGTCCGCTGATTATACCAACTTGATTGTCGTCGTGAATTTTAGTATATTCTATTTTATAATATTTTTTTAAATATTTATTATCTATTAAATCTTTTGTAATAACAAATGGAATATTTATTGCACTATTGTATTTCAAAAGTTCAATGTTGATTTCACCAAATAAGTCAAACAAGACTTCTTTCAATTTACGCACCCCGGGCTCTAATGTATATGTTTCAATTATATATTCGATAATTTCATCAGATAATTCAATTGTGTCGTCTGAAAATCCCATTTTCTTATTAATTTCAGGTATAATATATTGTGAAACAATTACCATTTTATCGTCTAATGATAAATTGTCAAATCGAATACGGTGGATTCTGTCCAATAATATTCTATCAATTTGGTCAGGGTCATTGTATGAAAAAATGAAAAGAACCTTTGATAAATCCAGATTGATGCCGCTGAAATATTTATCTTGAAATGCGTCGTTTTGAGTACTATCGATTAAATGCGTTAAAATCCCTATAATTTCTTTGCCATGTTCTGTTTTACTAACTTTATCTAATTCATCGATATAAATAATTGGATTCATACACTTCGTTTCCATTAGTATATCAGTTATTCGCCCCCATGTTGAATTTACATATGTATAGCTATGACCTTCTAATGTAGAACCATTCGAAGAACCTCCAAGTGCAATAAATGCAAATGGTCTTGAATTGCCAATTTCATCTACTAAACATTTTGCCAATCCTTTTTTTGCAAGCGAGGTTTTACCAACCCCGGGAGAACCTTCAAATCCAAAACAATATCCTCCTTGTTCTCCATTCATCCATTGTGCAATAATTTTAAGAATTTGTTTTTTTGCATGTTCGTGTCCAAAAATAGATTCATCCAACGTAGTATTAATGTTTTGTATAGATTTATTAACAAAATCAGTATTTTTTTTAATATTAGATATTTGCAAATCATTGTTATTTGGTATATTTTCATTCAATGTGTTATAAATATTTTCTATGTATTCGGTGTGTTTATTCAAAAAATCTTTTACAATATGAATTCTGTTCTCTTTTTTTTTGATGTTAGTTAAATTCAAATTATATTGTATTTTTTTTGATTTTATTAAGTTCTCGATAAAATGTATGATATTTATGTGTTGTTTTAAAGTAAATTTGTTGATTATTGACATGATTTCATTTATTTGATATGATTTGTTTGTTTTTTCAATATCGTTTATATGCATATTAATTTCAAACATTGAGTATTTTGATTTTATTGGAATATTTATGGATTTTAACGAATTATTTTTATTAATTTCAATAAACATTTTATTTGTTTCTTTAATAATTTTTAGTATAGGTTCTTCTTTAAATATGCCAAATGGTATTTTCAATAACGCTTCTAAATATTGTCGGGTTTTTATACAAGAATCGTCGTTTTTTCCTTTAATTTCTTTTAATTTACTCATTGCCTTTTCTTTTATATATTCAGGGGCTTTCATTAAATAAATTTGTTGCTCAAATGAAATACGATTCACGTCATATTTATTGTTCATGTCTTGTGTATATTTAATCGTAAATTTCATGATATCTTTGAAATACATTTTTATTTTCCAAGGCAAGCTATCATATATAAGCAACTGTTCACAAGAATCAGTAGTTGTATTTTTATTCATAGTTATTAAATCATATAATAAATAACTTATGTACTGGATTTCGTCGTTATTATTATATAATAATAAATTTATTAACATGCTGCGTTGAGAATATATATCCATTTCTACAAAATTCTTAATGATAGTATTAATTTTATTTTGCTGTATAGTATTAATTTCTGAAATTATACTATTGTATTTTTTGTAAATGTCTTCATTACTATATATTAAAATATCTTTTAGCGTCAAGCAATCAATCATTCTCTTTAAGATTACGTCATTTATTGTATATTTTTTGCTAATATATTCAAATATATCATTTTTTCTATAATCAATATATTTATTTGAAAAACAATCTACCACTATATCATCAATAACGCCATGAATTATTATCGTTTTTTGTATTTTTTCGTTTTGTAGAACAACTCGTATTCCATTTATTTTATGGTAAAATGATTTTGCTGATGATATATCAATATCAAAACATTCAAAATTACACGCGTTTTCTATTGATAAAAATTCTTCGGTTATTTTGTCTGAACACAATGTTTTTTTATTGAATAATTGACCATAGTTTATATTTTTTTTCCAATTAACTGTTTTATAACCAAATGGGTGAACGTATTTATATATTAATTCTTGCTTATCTTGTAGATATATATTTTCGACATTTTCTTTTTTATTTTCAGCAAATTGAGAACCAAACGATATATTTAATAAATCTGCAAAATTATAAGTTCCAAAACTACATATAACACCTGATAATTTTTCAAGAAGTGACTGAAAGTTATCTAATAATGTTTCTTCATTTGTTATATTTTCGAATTTTTCGAAATCTTTTATTTTGTTATATAAATCGGTAAGAGTAGATACACAATTATTTACATCACTACTAGATAATATATCATTTCGCTTATTATTTTGAACCGAGTATATTGTACACCTAATTACCTCATATAAATATTTTATTTTATTTTTTATAAATATTATAGTTTCGTTTGAACTTGATATATTTGTAAACATTATAGTTTATAATTACAGATTAAATTTCTTTGAGAAAAAATAATTCATTTATTAAATGTATTTAAAAGTATTGTGTTTATATATATAGAAATGGGTATTCCGAGTTATTTTTCGTATATTATTAAAAATCATTCTAATATTATACGTAATTTAGATTATCATCAAAATATAAAAAAAACGAGATTCAATCATTTATATATTGATGCAAATTCAATCATATACGATGCTTTTCATAAACTTGAAAAGGAAAAAAACCTCGATAAATTAAATAAGGATGAAATTGAGAATCTTATAATAGATGCTGTAATTTTTAATATTCAAAAATATATATTATACACTAAACCTACTGATACAATATTTATTGGATTTGATGGAGTTGCACCTTTTGCTAAAATGGAACAACAGCGTACACGTAGATATAAATCGGAATTTCTTTCAAAATTGTCTTTTAAAAATGGGTACCAAGAAGTGCCTAAATCACTATGGAACACAACTTCCATTACTCCTGGAACTAATTTTATGAATTTATTATCAAAGCGAATTATATATGAATTTTCATTACATGAATCAAAATATGCAGTTAAACAGATTATTGTAACTCCTTCAATTGACCCAGGTGAGGGGGAACATAAAATATATGACCATATACGGAATAAAATATCAAAACAAGATGTAGTTGCTATATATGGATTAGATGCGGATTTAATAATGTTGTCTATATTTCAATTGATTTACTGTAAAAATATATATGTGTTTAGAGAAGCACCTGAATTTGGAAATAGTGTAAAAGTAAATGAAGTATCTACTAAATTGCCTTTATTTTTGAATATAGATTTATTGGTATCTTCCATATTGACAGAAATGGATTGTAAATATTCAACTTATGATAGGGTAAATGATTATGTTTTTCTATGTTTTTTCCTTGGGAACGATTTTCTTCCACATTTTCCTGCATTGAATATACGAACATATGGTATTCAAATTTTGATAGATACGTATAGGAAATGTATAGGAAATACAATGGAAAAATATTTAATTTCAAAAGATGGAAAAATACAATGGAAAAACGTAAGGATTTTATTAGAAGAAATTGCGAAGCATGAGAAGGAATATATTCTGACTGAATATGCTTTGCGCGATAAAATGGAACATCGTAAATATGAACAAACTACTGAAAAGGAAAAAGAGAATTTGTTAAATAATGCTCCAATTATTTTCAGGGCAGAAGAAAAATATATATCACCGATTGATTTGAATTGGGAAGACCGATATTATAAAATATTATTACACGAAACCCGGGAAACACAAAATTTAAAAACTATATGCAATAATTATTTAGAAGGCATCGAATGGGTATATAAATATTATACACGAGGATGTCCACATTGGAAATGGAAATACAATTATCATTATCCACCGTTATTAGTTGATTTAATTCATTATATTCCACATTATGAAACAGAATTTATTTTAGAGAATAATACCAAACCATTTTCACCATATACCCAATTATCATATGTTTTGCCCGTTTCACAATTTGAACTCTTACCAAATAAAATATCAAATTATTTGTTGACGAATTTTCCTAATTTATATTCTTCAAAAATAGAATTTAAGTGGGCATTTTGTAAATTTTTTTGGGAATCGCATGTTGATTGCAAACCAATACCTTTGACTATATTAGAAAATTGGGATAAACAATTCATACAAATGAATAAAATGTCCTTGTAATTACAATTTTTGATTTGTAATTAATAATTCTACTTCATAAACCGTAACAAAAAATATTTAGTAATAAAAATATGCATAGAATATAAATGGATTATATTCAAAATTGGAAAATAATAATATTGATTATATTTATTTTATTATTAATAGTGAAGCTGTTTCTTACTAGTGATGTTATAGAATATAATAGTGATATGTATGATTTGCATGAAAATGGTGTAATTGTATTTAAACAAATACTAAATAATGATGAAATAAAAGAATTTATTGCAAAATGTAAAAAAGAACAATATAACGATGTAAAAACCAAAATATCAAATCATCCAAAGTTATTGAGTCTTATTAAAAATCACACAACTGAAAACCATATATTTCAAGATTATATATGGATAATTAAAAAATCGGTTGTTCATACGTGTCACCGCGATAATAATGGTGATTTTTTCAATAAAAATCAAAAATACCCGTCATATACAATGTTGATTTATCTAGAAGACATGGAAAAATGCCTAGGAGTAATACCGTATAGTCATAAAAATATAAATGCATATAATGTAAACATATTTGATAAAGTAGTGAACATTCCATGTAAAAAAGGCGACGTTATATTATTTAATGCAAATCTTATTCATGTAGGATGTATAAATAAAAAAGATGATAATTTGAGAATACAAATGAAAGTATCTCATAAAGATGATATAGATAAATTACAATATTACCAGAACTATAATAAAATTTTGAACAAAGATAACGAACTGCCGATTCCTATAAGAAAAGCGCAACGTAATTTTTCATGTATGTTTCCGTTCTTATCAAATTTGACACAAAATGAGAATATTAGAACTTCACGCGGAAGCGTAGAAGGAACAAATATCGGCATATTACAGCAAACATTTTCTTATTTATTTTATGGAAACAAAGATTTTTATGATTTACCCAATGCATTTTAGATGTACCTTATTGTATTTATACAAAAAACGTTTGTATAAATATGTAAAATTGAAATTAGTAAATGATAATAAAAGTAACGCAATAAAAATACTAATGAATTTAACCGCACGCATATTAATTGCGAACCGGGATTATACATCATGGAATTTGGTAAATCACGAAACGAATATAGAATTGAAAGACATTGAATACTTAGAAACTGCATCCAAAATTGACCCAGTAAAGCACAAATTATTTACAAAAGATATTATACATATCGAAACCGAAACTGAAACCGAAATAAAAATAAATGTAGCAGTATCGCCAATCAGAAATTGTGAATACATTGCAGGTATTTTACTTTTAGAAAATAATAAAACATTTGGAAGAACCGAGAATAAAAAACGTTTATTATATAAATGTATTCCAGATGACAAACATTTACCTGCATTTTTGGTACCATATGATATTAAAATCGGGTTCAATAAAGTATATCAGAACAAATACGTAATATTTAAATACGATAGTTGGGTAGATAAACACCCGCATGGTATGCTATTAGAAACATTAGGAGATGTAGATGATTTATGTGTATTTTATGAATACCAATTGTATTGCAAAAGTTTACATATATCACTCAACAATTTCACGAAAAAAACAAGGGATAGTTTCAAAACCACAACGCAAGAACAATATATAGATAAAATATTCAAGAATTCAAATTTCAAAATCGAAGACGAGCGAAATACTTATGTATTTACGATAGACCCGCAAAACAGTCTAGATTTTGACGATGGGTTTAGTATAAAACAAATAAATGATAGATGGCAAGTAACTGTTTATATTTCACATGTATACTTTTGGTTAGAAACATTGGACTTATGGAATTCATTTAGTAAACGCGTATCAACAATATATTTACCCGACCAACGCCGACCAATGTTACCTACAATTTTATCTGATAATTTATGTAGTTTGCAACAAGATAAACTGCGGTTTGCATTTGCAATGGATATTATTGTCGATAATAATGGTAATATTTGCGATGAATGTGATATAAAATATAGAAACGTTTTAATACGTGTTAACAAAAATTATATATATGAAGATTCTCGTGATATTGCAAAAAATGAGAATATATTGAATGATATTCAATATCAGCGTCTTTTTGAAATATCTCAAAAAATGGACAACAATGTAAAAAACAGTCATGATGTTGTATCGCATTGGATGATAACAATGAATCATTTGTGTGGTAAATGGTTTGAAAACAATAAATTGGGAATATTTAGAACATCTCATTATAAATTTGTAAAAAAAGAATTGGATTCATCTATTCATGAGACTACGCGACGAGTAATAAATAGTTGGAATAACGTGTCTGGACAATATATTTTATATGATGAAGAATGCAATATAAATCACGAAGCGATGAATATATCGTCTTATATTCATATTACAAGTCCTATACGTAGATTAGTAGATTTATTGAATCAAATATTGATTATTGAAAAAATGGGTTTGGTGAAAGATATGAGTATATATGCAAAAAATTTTTTGGAATATTGGTTGAATCAAATCGAATATATAAACTATTCAATGAGGTCGATTCGCAAAGTTCAAACGGATTGTAATTTACTATATCGTTGTTACACAGATACTGATATTATGAACAAGTTGCAACGGGGTATTTTGTTTGATAAAAATAAAAAGTCAAATGGTATGTATACTTATATGGTTTATATGGAAGAATTAAAATTGTTGTCAAGAATAACGACAATGATGGATATAGAAAATTATACATATATTTCTTGCAAACTGTATTTGTTTGAAGATGAAGATAAAATAAAAAAGAAAATAAGACTGCAAATAATAGAAAATTGAATAATATTTATCGTAAAATATTATTTGATATAAAAACATAAAAGATGAATAATTTCTTGATAGTCGCTCTATTTGTAAGTATATGTTTGAATATTTATTCAACGCCGTTTTTGAAATTGTCTTTTTCAAAAATTACAGACATTTATAAAAAAATAAAAATGAATGAACAAGTTCTATTTCAAATAGACGAACCCACTAATATTATGTTACAAATAAATGGAAGTAATTTTACTTCAACAAATTATACATTGTCACGTTACCCAAAAAAACAAGTTGGCTATGAATTTGCAATGATAGTAATTTAGATTTAATAAAAATGATAAAAAAAGGAAAAAGGTATTTTTCCATTTTTTATGTATTAAATAAATAAAATTAAATATCGTGAAAGTGAACTTCGGAGTGAGAGTGAACTTCGGAGTGAGAGTGAACTTCGGAGTGAGAGTTGGAAGATTCCAAAGGAAAGTGTAGAGGAGTAATATG
>Ga0214917_10001013_pt1 | contig 36831 bp, 35 predicted proteins | sample LL_1208_BB_MetaG_FD_177983 | JGI IMG/M metagenome (GOLD analysis project Ga0214917, IMG submission 177983) | Freshwater microbial communities from Lake Lanier, Atlanta, Georgia, United States - LL_1208_BB | ecosystem: Environmental > Aquatic > Freshwater > Lake | place: USA: Georgia | collected... | reverse complement strand
TGCTAATAGTTCTCTTAAAAATGAAAAGGGGTCATTAACATAGGATACTACTAAATTTGAGCGTGTTCTCATATCCTGAAAGTGGGCATTGTCTCTAAGCCCTTTGGTTAAGGCAATTTGATATAATGCCAATCCTAGTTCAAAACAAGGCAATACCGCACCGGTACTTTGTCTTAAAAGCTGATAATCATTCATATTGGGTATGATGTCTCTACTTCTGTGATCAGCTTCTGTTACATTTGCGGTGAGATAGGAGCTGATTCCGTAGCTAAATTGCTCTATTAAGTACTGTCTTTTTCTTAGCTCTCTTAGGTTTTGTGTTTCTTCACTGTCTTTTAAGTGGAGTAATACAGATTCTAGCTCTGTATAAATTGCATCTAAAGCAGTTGCAGCTTTGGTTGCAAACCTAAGTTCAATCTCGTCTAAAATCCCATCTGTTTTTATACTTTCAATAGCACTAAGTGATTTGTCAGGAAGTATTGGTTTTCCTGTTTTTGTCTTGCGATCAATAATCGGTGTTAAAATGGCATTTAGTGCTTCAATTTTTTCCTTGGATTTTCCAATTGTTGTATCTCCTTTATCCCGTTCTTCATCATGAAAAAATAACCAGGCAATAAATTTATAAACAATTTTTAATTCATGCTCATTTAATCCTTCATAGGCTTCAACAAGTTTCCAAAATTTAGCGGCTTTAAATTTTTCTAAGCTTTTGCCTTCAAATAACTGAGTGGAAGAAACCCATTCTAAGGTATTTACAACAACAGGGTGTGTTTCATCTAGTTTAGATGTTTCAGGGATTTGTGGAAGTGTGCAGTGTGTCTCAATTTTATTTTCTCCCGACCCTAAAGTAACTTTTCTGGTAAGATCTTTTTCTGATTGAGAGTCTGTGCGTTGCCGTCTAAAATGGGCAGGTATTGTAGAAATAGTTGGGTCGGCTTCGTCTTCAGAGCTAGAATAATCGTACGGATATGTTAACTCAACAAGTGCACGACTAACAATTTGGCTAAGAGCATCAGGTAGTTCGTTTTTTCTTTCTGTTTTTGGTGAACTCCCACCTGATAAGGATAGGATTTTATTCATTTTTATTAAGTGGATGAAACACTTAGCTGCTGTTTGGCTGCTGCTAGAGCCCCTTGAGAAATTTCTTTATAAAATTCATTTAATGCACGTACGTCTATTGAAAGAACTCCCTTTGCATCTAGGCCCTCAATTAACCGCCGCATTGCCAAATTAGTTAAAGTGGCTGCTATGGATTCTACAGTGGAATCTTCTCTTTCTTGATTGACTTGAGTAAGTGTCTGTGGGTCAACTGGTGCTGATTTTGTTTCTGGTACGCTATTAGATCGTTCCAGAGGGTTTCTAATAATAGGACTTAATTGTGTAGGTATAGGTTTCTGTTGGTTAGTTAATTCTGTAGATTTTCCTACTCTTGGTATTGCCACAATATAACTCCTTAAATGATCGGGAATGGATTATTACATTAATTTTTCTGTTTTGTCAAATTTTCTAGTATCTGTAGTGTTCTGGTTTATATGGGCCTTGTGGTGAAATGCCAAGATAGTCGGCTTGGTCTTGGGTTAAAGTTGTAAGTGTAATCCCTAATTTTTGTAAATGTAGCCTTGCCACTTCTTCGTCTAACTTTTTAGGGAGAGTGTGAACATTAGTGCTGTAATTATTTTGCCATAATTCGATTTGGGCCAAGGTTTGATTGCAAAAGGAAGTGGACATGACAAATGACGGATGTCCTGTGGCACAACCTAAATTAACAAGTCGGCCTTCGGCTAAAAGAAAAATGCGATTGCCATTTGGAAATTGGTATTGATCCACTTGTGGTTTGATTTGGGTTTTGATAATGCCAGGGTAGTCATTAAGGGCGTCTACTTGGATTTCGTTATCAAAGTGGCCAATATTGCATACAATGGCTTGGTCTTTCATTTTGCTGAGGTGATTAATTGTAATGACATCTCTGTTGCCTGTCGTTGTCACAAAAATTTGACCTTCGGCTAATGTATTTTCTAGCGTAGTAACTTCATAGCCTTCCATTGCTGCTTGTAAGGCACAGATGGGGTCAATTTCGGTTACGATGACTCGTGCGCCAAAGCCTTTCATGGATCTTGCGCAGCCTTTGCCAACATCCCCAAACCCGCATACAACCACTACTTTGCCACCAATCATGACATCTGTGGCGCGTTTAATGCCGTCTGCAAGAGATTCCTTGCAGCCATAGAGATTATCAAATTTTGATTTTGTAACAGAGTCATTTACATTGATGGCGGGACATAATAATTGGCCAGATTTTTGCATATGGTATAAACGGTGCACACCCGTTGTGGTCTCTTCAGATACCCCTTTTAAGTGGGCTGCAGTATTTTGCCAAAAGGTTGGGTTTTCGGCGTAACGCCTTTTAAGCAAAGTCATCATAATTTGTAATTCTTTATTGTCGCTGACTTGATTGAGAAGGCTAGGATTTTTTTCAATTTCGACGCCCTTGTGCACCATTAATGTGGCATCTCCGCCATCGTCAACAATTAAAGTGGGGCCTTGTCCGTTTGGAAATGTCAGTGCATCTAGTGTGCATTCCCAGTATTCCTCTAATGTTTCGCCTTTCCATGCATATACGGGGGTGCCTGTGGCGGCAATGGCGGCCGCAGCATGGTCTTGTGTTGAAAAAATATTGCATGATGCCCATCGGACATCGGCACCTAAGTCGACTAGGGTTTCAATGAGGACTGCTGTTTGGATTGTCATATGGAGGGAGCCTGTGATTTTAGCGCCTTTAAGGGGTTGGCTACCTTTATATTTTTGGCGGATGGACATGAGACCTGGCATTTCGTGTTCGGCAATTGCAATTTCTTTTCGGCCAAATTCTGCTAGTGAAATGTCTTTTACTTTGTAAGCGGTCTGTGTCATGGTGCTCATTCGTCCTCCTCTAGGATGTCATTTCTGAGTTTGTCTACTAACTTTACTAGAAAATGGACATTATGAATACTCATTAAGGTCATGGCTAATATCTCTTTTGCTGTAAATAAGTGGCGTAAATAGGCTCGTGAATAGTGTGTGCAGCAATAGCAGTTACATGTTGGGTCTAATGGTAATGGGTCTTTTTTAAAGGTTTCGTTTTTAATTGTGAGTTTGCCGCCGGGTATAAATACCTGTCCATGACGAGCCAAGCGAGTTGGAATGACACAATCAAACATGTCGACGCCTTGCTCGATACCAAATTTGAGGTTTTCTGGAAGGCCAATTCCCATGACATATCGGGGTTTATGTTCAGGAAATTGAGGAATAGAGTGGGAGATGATCTTTTCCATATCGTCTCTGCTTTCGCCAACACTGACGCCGCCCAATGCAAAGCCTGGAAAATCCAATTGGCTTAAATAGTCGATACTTTGGTCTCGTAAATGGGTATACATGCCCCCTTGGACAATGGCAAAAAGCTGATTTTTGACATGCTTATCTTGCCAGTAGCGAAATGCTTCTTTTTCCCAAGCATGGGTTATGGCAAGGTCAGCAATGATGTCTTTTTCGGTTGCAGTGTGTGGGCTACAAATGTCTAATGGCATTAAGATGTCACTATTGAGTTTCAGTTGGATATCGACAACGGATTTGGGTGTAAATTGATGCATGCTACCATCAATATGTGATTTAAATGTTACACCGCCGTCTGTAATTTTGCGCATATTGGATAATGAAAATACTTGATATCCACCCGAATCTGTCAAAATGGGGTGATTCCAGTTCATCCACTTGTGTAGACCTCCAAATTCGCTAATTAAGTCAGGGCCGGGTCGAAGGGAGAGGTGGTAGGTATTGGCTAGGATAATTTGGGCACCGCAGTCTTTTACCATGTCAGGTGTCATGGCTTTTACTGTGCTTTGAGTTCCCACAGGCATAAAAACTGGTGTATTAATGACGCCATGAGGGGTAGAGATGCTACCGACACGTGCTTTTGATTTTTTTGATTTTTTAATGAGTTTAAATGACATTAGTAAATTAACCTTTCTAAAATACTGTCTAAGACAAGTTGTCCTTTTAGTGTTGTTTTGAGATGTGTTGGGCTTTGTTCTAGTAAATTTTCGGTTTGCATTTGAGTAATCTCTTTGTGCCTTTCATCACATAAATTTAGGTTAAACCGTGTATTAAATTCCTTAATATTTAGACCATTCCTTAGTCTTAACTGTGATGTTAGGGCATCATTGATTTGGTCGATAAGAGGTTCGGGTGATTGTGGAATAGGTGGGGTAGGGTTAGCTAAATACTGGGTCAAGTCTCTCGGGTTTTGATAATGTAGCCCATTACAATACGATACTGCGCTTGGTCCAAGTCCAATGTAATTTTCTAGCTTCCAGTAGGTCATATTGTGCTGACACTCAAAGCCGGGCTTTGCAAAATTTGATACTTCGTATTGTAAGTATCCAGCAGAGTCCAGCTTAGAGATGAGGTAGTCGTATTGGGCTTTGTCAGCATCGTCTTCTGGCCAAGGGATATTGCGTTTTTCAAAGGCTGTTCCACTTTCAATACTTAGTGAATAGGCCGAAATATGAGTAGGGTTGAGTGTAATGGCTGTGTTTAGTGTTGTTTCTAAACTTGTGAGTGTGGAAGGCGCTGTTGCAAATATTAAATCGAGATTCCAGTTACTAAACCCTGCTGTAATGATTTCGGAGACGGCATTAAATACGATTTGATTACTATGTGTGCGGCCCAAGTAAGTTAGCTCTGTTTGATTAAATGACTGTACGCCCATACTAATTCGGTTAACTCCAAATTCTTTTAGGGGGGCTAATGTGGATTGGGTAATGGTTTCTGGGTTCATTTCACAGGTTTTTTCGATCCCTTCAGGGATGATAAAGGACTTGTGAAGGGTGTCTAATAGGGCATTCATGATGTCTTGGCTTAAAGCAGATGGGGTGCCTCCACCGATAAAAATACTTGTTGCAGTCAGGCCCTGTGCAGTGTTTTTGTAATATGCACATTCTTTTGTGATAGCGTCTAGAAATTTAACTTCTCCTTCTCTGGTCCAGGGTAATTTATAAAATGCGCAATAGGGACAAATGGAATTGCAAAATGGAATATGAATATAAAGTGCGGTGCTTAATTGAGGCGAAGTTTGTTGTGACATTGACTACATTCTGTGGCATCACCGGGGTTATCGGTACCACATTTAGGACATAAGATCGTTTGGCTTTTAAATCGGGATGATCGGTTTATGGTGCCACCCCCTCCAATAATGTGCACGCGACCGCGCATTAAAAAATAAAGAGGTACAACAAGGTACGGAATAAAAAAAGCAAACATGCCCAATAAAAAAACATAATAGGGAGACATTTTACGCTTATGTGCATCAAATGCCACAAAAAGGGCTAAAAAAAGTCCTATCAGTACAGAAGTTTTCATAACGCTAGTTTAGTCGAGTGGTTGATTTTTTTGTAGCTGAATTGCAGAAATGTGATGTTGTAGGGGGCGTAACTTGATCATCCTTATGCAGGTGCCTTCGTTGGGGATAGTCTGGATTTCGACTTCATCCATTAAATTTTTAATAAATGTTAATCCAAGTCCTAATCCTAGCTTTTCCTCAGAGCGTTTTTTTTGTTCTTCGGTGCCTAAAATGCCAATATTAAAGCCACTGCCAAAATCTCTTACACTAATTTCAAGTTTTTCTTCATCAGTGCTGATTTTAACTTCAATTCGCCCAGTTTTGGCATGATTTTCGTAAGCATGTTGTACAGCATTGGTACAGGCTTCAGACACAGCAATTTTAATATCTTCAATGTCTTCAACTGTAAAATTGAGTCGGGATGCAATTCCAGAAATTGAGAGTCTAGCTACACTGACATACTCTGATGTTGCAGGTAAGTTAACGATGATGACATTATCCTTAATTTCTGGTGTCCCATTGATGATCATTGTGTTACCCCTAAAGCGGCTGCTTCGCTAGATACCAAATTTACATTTTTTTGGCTGAGTCCTGAAATTTCAAAAATCTTTTTGATTTGGGGTTTTGTGCACACCAATTGGACAATCCCTTGGGTGGCTGCCAATATTTTTGCAGCATGTGCAATTGTGCCTAAGCCAGTACTATCAATATAGTCAACGCCCTCTAAATTGATCACTAGGGATCTATCATTTTCTTTTAAGGCATCTGAGAGCACACGGTTAAGTTGTGGGCAATTATGGATATCGACTTCACCCCAGATTCTAACAATCGGTACCGAGTCATTGCTACTGATTTCGATATTAAAATCGCTTTGCATTTTTGGTCTCCCAAACTAGTGATACTCAAAGTATCCCAAATTTAACTTCCTTTTACAACCTTAGCCTGTAAAGTCTAATCGTGCATTAAGTTTGGTGAGCGGTTAATACTAAAAAACCCTCAGTATTTCGCTGAGGGTTTTGATGTTTAGTTATTTCTAAATGTAGTCAGATTATTTTTTAAGTTGATATTTCTTTTTAAATTTCTCTACACGGCCTTCTGTATCTAGGATTCTATTTTCACCTGTGAAAAATGGATGGCATTTTCCGCATATGTCCACACGAATAACTTTTAGTGTAGAACCGGCTTGGTATGTTGCACCACATGCGCAGCTTACTTCAGCATTCGGATAATATTCTCCGACTTCAATATTTGCATTTGTGCGTTTTTTAATTTTGACTGACATGAGTGGTCACCTTTTACATATAAACAATTAGGGTGAGTGATTCTAGTGCTGATTTTGTAGACTGTCAATAACTGTGCTTGTGAGTTTTGCTGCTTTGTCTTAGGATTTAAAGACTATGAGTGACTTTATTTTAGATAAAATGCCTCCAATTATTGCAAATTTTGAAGATGTTGAGCGAAAAATCTCAGATCCGGAAATCATTGCGGATCGTGAACGCTATCAGGAATTATTAAAAAAACATTCCGAGCTTGAGCCCGGTGTTGTGTTTTACCGTCAGTATTTAAAGTGCAAGTCTGACTTAGAGGAGGCAAAGCTACTTTTAAGTGATCCAGAAATGAAAGAAATGGCCAAAGAAGAGATTGAGGGTCTAGAGGGTCAGAAAGAAGTGATTGAAAATGAACTTCAATTGTTTTTGCTTCCAAAAGACCCTGACGATCGGAGAAATGCCTTGGTTGAAATTAGGCAAGGGACAGGTGGTGATGAAGCCTCTCTGTTTGCGTATGAGTTGTACCGTATGTATGTGCGCTATGCTGAAACTCAAGGATGGCGTGTTGAAGTGATGTCTGAGGCATTAACCGAAATGGGCGGTGCCAAAGAAGTTGTTTTTTTAGTTGAAGGACAAGGTGTTTATAGCCAACTTAAATTTGAGTCTGGGACGCATCGTGTCCAGAGAGTGCCTGATACAGAAGCATCGGGACGTATTCATACTTCAGCGGCGACAGTTGCCATTATGCCTGAAGCCGAAGAGGTCGACATTGTTATTGATAAAAAAGATATTCGGGTGGATACCTTTAGGGCCAGTGGTGCTGGTGGGCAGCATATTAATAAAACTAGTTCTGCCATTCGTATTACGCATATCCCTACTGGGGTTGTTGTCGAATGCCAAGATGAGCGGTCGCAATTTCAAAATAAAGACCGTGCCATGCGTATGTTACGTACCCGTTTATACGAAACACAAATGGAAGCTCAGCGTGCACAAGAAGCCAATTTACGTAAAATCCAAGTGGGCAGTGGGGATCGGTCAGAGAAAATTAGGACTTATAATTTTCCACAAAGCCGTGTGACTGATCATCGTATCAATTTTACTGTCCATAATTTACATGAAGTATTGTCCGGAAAGCTAGAACCCCTCATTCAAGCGCTTATGGCTGCAGACCGAGCCGAACGGATGAAGGCTGCGACCTAATGAAGCGTTATTTTGATGTCCTGACTTTGGGACGTCAGACATTAGATCATTTGGGAGACGATGCGCTGCTAGAAGCCCAATTAGTATTATGTCATGTGATGGGGGTGACACGATCAACGCTTCTCGCGTCACTGTCTGATGAGTGCAGTGTAGATACTGAAGCCCAATTTTTGCAATTGATTTCACAGCGTGCGACAGGCTATCCGGTACAATGGATTTTAGGACGTACTGAGTTTATGGGCAGAAAGTATGAGGTCAATGAAGGGGTATTAATTCCAAGGTCTGATACAGAAATACTTGTAGAAACGGTTTTAGAGCTGGTGCCAGAGTATGACTGTATTATTGAGTGTGGAGTAGGGTCGGGTATTATTTCGATTGAGATCGCCTTACAATACCCCAGTGTGCCTATTTATGCTTGGGATATCAACCCGTCTGCTATTGCCTTGGCTCAACGAAATGCCTTGACTTATGGTGTGACGACGCTTCACTGGAATTTGGGTGATTTTTTTCAGGCATTTTTGCTGATTAAGCGCCTTGCAAAACGATATCGTCTTTTGATAGTAAGTAATCCTCCGTATATCCCTAGTCGAGATATTTTAGCGTTAGAGCCAACAGTGAAGGATTTTGAGCCATTAACTGCGTTGGATGGTGGGGCAGACGGTCTTTATTTTTATAGGCAATTTGCTGGACTTGCGTCTCAATTAGATTCTGTGGGAGTGGTTGTCGAGATGGGGATTAATCAAGCCCAAGATATTTGGAACTTATTTTCAGAGTGTGACAGATGTGTCTGTAGTGTCCGCCAAGATTTGTCGGGGATTGATCGGGTATTTGTATTAAAAAAATAATAATTTAAATCTAGTGCTCTATTGAGTACTTCTCATAAAATTGATTAGAGAATCGTTTTTCTGGATCGATTTGTTTTTTGAATTCAAAAAATGACTTAATTTCTGGATATGTCTTCTGTAGTTGTTGATGAGAATAGTAGAGCTGATATGGAAGGTAAAATCTACCACCTAAACTTGTACTCAACTCTATTAGATTTACTGTCGTTTTTTCAAGAATTTCCTCTGCTTTTTTAGTCGGTTTTCTATTGAAATAAAGCACAAAAGCAATGCGATTCCCTTTTGCGTAGGGTAATGCTGTAATTGTGTCGTTATGTACAAATCGAATGGTAATATTTAGTAGATTTGCCCTGTTTTTTTGAACGATAGTTCGTACTCCATCAATAAAATCAGGCATTTTTTCAATTGGTAAAAAGTATTCTTGTAAAATATCAGTGCTAGTAAGTCTGTGCTGCAAATATCCCATTGAATCAAACATTTCTTGGTTTCTAGATACTAATCTTCCGTCGATGCTGGGGTGTGTATATGGCTCAATATTTTTTTCTAATAGTGATCGTAACCATTTTCCTAATGAACATGTCTTAGAAAAATTAAATATTAATCTATGAAGCCATATATTTTTTTCTTTTTTTAGAAGTGGGATTTTTTCTTGATAATCTACTTTTGTATACTTATAAACTGTAGCTTCTTTCAAAAACGATATTGGAGAAATGGATAATCTTCCATAAAATAGGCCTACATTGGGGTTGTTTAGAATTTCTTTATTAAAAAAATCAGGAAAACTTGTGTAATTCATGTGTATAATTTTTCGTTCATATACTTGATTGTCTGTAAGATCGAATGTTGCATCAAGTATTACTCCAAAAAGGCCATACCCTCCGATAATATGCCGAAATAAATCTGGGTTATGATTTAAACTTGCGGTTCTAATGTCTCCATTTGCTAACATAACACGAATTGATTTTACGGTTGGGGCAATATGTCCTGGATTATGTGCTATACCATGTGCATTTACACTGAGAGAGCCGCCGATAGTAAATATATTAATTGATTGCATTGCAATAATTGAAAGCTCTGCTTTGTCGATTTCTTTTTGTATTGCTAACCACGTTGCTCCACTTTGGGCGGTTAGCTCTTTCTTTTTTTTATCTATTTTGAATTTGTTAAACTCGGTCATATCTAACACTATGCCATTTTTTTGTATTGATTGCCCTCCCATGCTATGTCGTTTTCCCGCGATTGAAACTTTTAAATTATTTTTTTTTGCAAACTTTAACCATTTCGCAATTTCTTGTTCAGATTTAACTTTTACTACTTTAAACACTGGAATAGAAGTTAATCTACTTTCGTCTTGAATATGTGAAAAATTAGTGGAAGTAGTCTTAATTAAATTAGGTTCTAAAGAGTATGTAAAAATCTTCCAAATGAGTACTGAAAAGGGGATTGATAGGATTATTACAATAAGCTTTTTTTTTGAAATTAACATTTTATTTAAACTCGTTTTTCTTGTCACTTACTCTGATGGTAGAATACTTGTATTATCAGCAATAAGGAGCTTTTTTTGAAAAATTTATCATCACTACAGAAATGGGCAAATGTATATTTTGTGCTTTTTTTTGTTATTTTTTCGCTTAATTATATTCCTATTATCCATGATTCTCAGGGGCAAATGTTTGGTCTTTTTAAGTTAGATCTGATTGATGATTTTGTCCATCTTATATCAGCAATATGGGCAGCTTTTTCTGCGCAACATTCTGAGTTTAGATCAAGGCAGTACTTTAGACTTTTTGGAGCATTTTATTTGCTGGATGGTTTAGTTTGTTTTATCTTTAAACAGTGCATACTAGATCTTAGTATTATTTCACATTGTAGTGAAATCCAATTTGTAAGTGGCGCATCTTTTTATACAAGAATGTTAATTAATGGACCTCATATACTTATTGGGAGTATTGCGCTTATCCTTGGGTTTATTTGGAATCGAAAATAATGAATGAGTTAGATTATATTTCAAGGTCTCCAAAGTATGCTTCTGAGGTAGCTCCTCTTATTTATGATAGTGCTCATGAGTTAATGCAGTTTATTTTTAAAAATAAGCATAATGCACTTCAGAGTTTAACAAAATTAAACCAAAATAAATTAGGTCATTTTAGTTATCTCTTTTCTAATGTTCTTCTTCTACAAGGGAAAGTGGTTGGTGTTGAAATAGGTTTTGATAAAAAGCAACTTAAAAAACAGGAGTTTTTGGGTTCATTAGCACTTTTACTCCAGTCGCCTGTGTTAATCTGGAGGTATCTTGTATTTGTTGTTGCTCCAACTTTGGATTCGTATATTCCTGATCCTAGTGATGATGCTTATTATATTAATAATATTGCGGTTAGTCCTATGTTTCAGAGACAGGGTGTTGGACAGTTATTAATTAAAAATGCTTGTTTAAAAGCAAAGCAAATGGGATTGTGTAGGCTTGAACTTGATGTGAGTAAAGATAACCGTCAAGCTATAAATTTTTATTTAAAAAATGGATTTTCACTTGTTTCAGAGTCTATTACTAGTAAGCTACATCAAGCATATAACCTTCCTGTACTTATCAGAATGTCAAAGTCCCTCTAAGTTGGGGATGTAAGTTATGACTGTGCAAAAACGCCCATTGACCTAAACTTTTTATACCGGTCATCTAGTAATTTTGTGGTTGATAATTTTTTAAGTTCAGTTATGTCTTTGAGGATGATTTTTTTGATATTGTCGGCAGTTGCCTTCCAGTCGTAGTGGGCGCCTCCTAGGGGTTCTTTAACGATGTCATCAGCGACCCCCAGCTTAACGATATCTGGAGCTGTAATTTTGAGGCTTTCGGATGCAATAGGGGCTTTTGCGGCATCTCGATATAAAATAGAAGCGCACCCTTCTGGGGATATGACGGAATAGACGCTGTTTTGCAGCATATAGACTCGGTTTGAAACGCCAATTCCAAGTGCGCCGCCCGAGCCGCCTTCTCCAATCACAAATGAAATAATGGGGACTTTTAGTCCAGCCATCACTTTGAGGTTGGTTGCAATTGCTTCGGCTTGACCTCTTTCTTCCGCTTCTTTACCTGGGTATGCGCCGGGGGTATCAATAAAGGTAACAATCGGAAGGTTAAATTTTTCGGCCATTCGCATTAGCCGTAATGCTTTGCGATACCCTTCAGGATGAGGCATTCCAAAGTTTCTGTATATATTTTCTTTAGTATCATGACCTTTTTGATGGCCGATGAATATTATTCGGTGTGTGTCTATTTTGGCAAATCCACCTACGATGGATGGGTCATCTCCAAATAAGCGGTCTCCGTGTAATTCCATAAACTCTTCGCTAATCATTCGGATGAGACTTGTGGAGTCGGGACGGTTAGGATGTCGTGAAATTTGGATAATTTGTGAAGGGCTTAAATTTGAATAGATTTCTTTTTTTAAGGCGGTTGCACGCGTCCTGATGCGATCTAATTCTTTTGTTAAGTCTACACTTCCTTCTTCAGATAGCCGCTCAAGTTCTTCGATTTTATCTTGAAGTTCTTTTAATGGCTGCTCAAATGGAAGTGTTTTCATGCCTAAATTCCTTTGCTCATATATGAACAGACTGTGTGCAGGGTGTCTCTCATTTCTTTACGATGAACCACTAGGTCTAACATGCCATGTTTAAGTAAAAACTCTGATCTTTGAAACCCTTTTGGTAATTTTTGTCGAATGGTTTGCTCAATTACCCTTGGTCCTGCAAATGAAATAAGTGCATTCGGTTCTGCAATATTAATATCGCCCAACATCGCAAAGCTGGCACTGGTCCCGCCCGTAGTAGGGTCGCAAACTACCGATATATAAGGGATACCTTTATCTGCTAAACGGGATAGTGCCGCACTGGTTTTACCCATTTGCATTAGGCTCATAATCCCTTCTTGCATTCGTGCGCCACCAGAGGCTGTAAATATGATGACGGGATTTCCGTTGTCGATACCTGCTTCGATGACACGAGTGACTTTTTCTCCCACTACAGACCCCATCGAGCCTCCCATAAAGTCGAAGTCCATAGCGCCCACATTGACGGGCATGCCTTTTAATGTGGCTTTTCCAATGCGGATGGCATCATTTAATGCGGTTTTGACTCGTGCGGATTTGATTCGATCTTCATATTTTTGAGTATCTTTGAAATTTAAGAAGTCAATCGATGTCAGGTCTTCGTCCGTTTCATCAAAAGAACCCTCGTCAAAAGTGACTGCAATACGGTGAATGGCTGAAATGCGAAAATGATGATTGCAGCTTGTGCAGACTTTCATATTCGCATCTAAGTCTTTTTGAAATAAAACGGTGCTGCAACTGGGACACTTTATCCAAAGGTCCCCAGGTATATTGAGCTTTTCGCTTGTGGCATGGCTCTTTTTTTCACGCTTTGCTAACCAATCTAATATTGACATGATGAAATTTTTTGGGATAGAATCCGCTTCGATTAGATTAACAAAACTCTGAAGGAAAGACAAATGGCAAATACCAAATCAGCTAAGAAAAACGTGCTTCTTAACCAGCGAAATCGTTCGCGAAATCTTCACTACAAAAGCAAAATGAAGACATTTATTAAAAAAGCCGTTTTGGCCATTGAAAATAATGTTGAAGATAAAGTACAGGTTCTTCGAGATGCCCTTCGTACAATTGATAAAACAGTTTCTGCTGGTGTTTTGAAAAAGACCAGTGCAGCTCGTAAAAAATCACGTTTAACACTACTTTTTAATAAATTTGCTGCAGGGCACACTGTGGAAACACAAGACGCCCCTAAACCAAAAAGTAAAACAAAAGCAGTTGCTGCTCCAGCTAAAAAAGCAGCTACTGTGAAAAAAGTAAAACCTGCTGCTAAAGCCGTAAAAGCGAAATAGTTTAAATGCAGCGACGCCGGCTAATATGGTCTGGTGTTGGAATTGGTGTTCTTTTAAGTTGCTTAGGCTTTTTATATAGCCTTTCGGGTTACTCTTATATTTCAATTAATGGTGTGGTGTATCGTGTTATTGTGGCTGATACACCCGTACTACGTCAGCGTGGATTGATGTTTGAAACCCATTTGCCAGCTCGAAGCGGTATGCTTTTTGAGTTTGACCGTACTGATTTTCATGTGTTTTGGATGAAAAATACTCCTTTGTCTCTGGATATGATTTGGTTGGCGGATGATTATAAAATAGTGGACTTACATGAAAATGCAGTGCCATTTTCGGAAAGTTTGATTGTGCCCTCTGAAAAATCACGCTATGTTTTGGAACTTAATGCGGGTGAAATTAAGGCCCATCAGTTTAAGCGGGGTATGTGTGCTAAGGCAAAATCGCCTTTATTGGCGATCTATTATTTTTTCCAAAAATAGTTGAATGGGTTCATCTGTAGCGATGAGGGCCTGATAGATTGCTTTTAACTGGTCTGGTGTTTTTCCGGATTGCACTGTGTCTAGGGTACATAATAAGTCATAAAACCGGAGAGCCCATGGGACTTCTTGTTTCATTTCACGATCAAATAAAATTTGAAAAATATCAAAAAAAAGCCCATTCGATATTAGGATGCCTGAGTCTAAACAAATACGGCAGAGCACAATGGGTGATGTGAGAATATAGCTCCAAATGGTTTGTTCTCTAAAAATCTTTAAAAATAATTCGATAATTTCAGGATCTGTTTTAGGTGTGTCGATAGGAGTTGTAATAAGTTGATTATGAAGAAGGGTTTTTTTGAAAAAGCCTTTGTCATTAAAGCTTATAAACTCTGTTGCCTGGGGGGAGTTTATAAAGTCGTCGGTAAGATGAGGTGTTAACTCCTTAAAAATATGGTCGAAATTTTTGAGTCGGATACAGTGTTTTGGGCCATAATAAATATTGATAATTTCGTCTTTTTTGATGGGGGCAGTGGTGAGTACTAAAATGCGAGGAATGCCCTTCCAGTTAAATGAAATATATTTGCTTTTAGGAGTGGCATCATTGATATATTGGGCGCAATTACCATAGAGATGGCTATTGAGGCCTGAAAAATTTCGATCTGATGGGGTGTAATCGATGGATTCGATGCCTGCGTACTCGATGATTTCGCCCGGTGGAATATCTTGGGTGGCGATGAGGTCGTATTCTCCTGGAATGGAGGCGGATTCGATAATTTTTACGGGTTGGGAACAGTGAACTGTTGAGAAGTCTTGTGACTCGTAGGCTTTGTATTTTTGATTGAGATAATTTGTAAAAATGTCGGTGAGCCTTTTGGACTCTGGCGAGTGAATGCTTGAAAATAAAATAGGGCGGATGACTTTGAAATTAGAGGTCCAGATTTTGGGGAGATTTTGAGGCTCGAAGCAAAAAAATGGGATGAATTTTTTGAGGACCTTTTCGCCTACTTGAATATCAGGTTGGGGATAGCTTGAGAGATTGAGGTGGGTAATGTCGTCTGGCGTAAGGCCTTCATGAGTTTCGGTGTCCTGTGCGCCAGCTTGTCTTAGTGTTGATTCATGAAAGGTTTTGTTAAATAGTCTGCAAATATGAAGTCCTGAAAAGCCTCTGGTATCTATTGCATTAGGGGATAGGCCATGTTGGATAAGCGTGTTTAGTGTTGATGGCTGACATTTGAGTATTGCAATGACTAAAAATGGAATGATGTGATTTTCGAATTCAGAATAAGTGCCTAGGTTAAATGTGGGGAGATTAAAGTGCTCCCAAAATTCGGGTGTTAGGTGTTGTGGTGGGATATCTGACAGAATGTCTTTACCGGATAATGTGTTTTGAATGAGCTTTAGGTGGCTAAGGGATAATGCCTCAGTAGAATTGCTTTGAAATTGTGCGATTCGAATATGAGTATCGATATAGTCGTCAATTTGATCGAGCCATTGAAAAATTGATGTCATGTGAGTGTACAAGAATACTTGTTTTTTTAAATTTCGCAACGGTTTAGTCCTTGCTATAATGGGGGAATGCCCAGAATTTCCAAATCACCTAAAAAATCCAATTCCAAAAAGCAATCCACCGAGACTAGGGACTCTTCAGGGCCTCAGTCTTATGAAGTCTTGGCAGTTATTTTGGCAGTGATCGGTGTTTTTGTTGTGATTAGTTACTTTTACCCTCATTCTGTGGGAGTGGTGGGTCGTTTGTTGAAGAAGATGGGATTTGTGGTGTTTGGACGCGCATTTCCTGCCATGTCAGTCTTTTTATTTTTAGCATCGTATAGTGTGATGTCGCTTCGCTCTAAGCGTGTGGCTATTTGGACACTGGTTGTGTCTTATTTCTGTTTGGCGATGGCGATTGATTTGTCGACATACCCTATCCATCATCTAAGCTGGCCTATTCCTTATCAAGGGGGAGGTGTGACTGGCTATTTACTGACTTGTCTTTTTGAGTATTTATTAGGGCCATTTGGGATACGAATGGTCATTGTTGCAAGTTTTTGTGCCTCAGCACTCGTCTTGTTTAAGCCAACGATTAAGCATTTGTTTAGGCAGCTTTATACCGTCATATTTACACCTACTCCTTCCCCTAAATTTTTTAGAGATACTTTTGAAAGACCTCCTTTACCTGAGGTTTCACTCAAAAAACATGTGCCTATTGTGACCGATCTTGACTTACAAAAACCATCAGATCCAGTGAAGCCAATGCCTGTAGAAATAGAAGAAACCAAGCCTAAAGAGCCTACATTTACCATTACAGAGCATCCGAAAGTAGTTAAAAAACCCGTACAATCAATCGGCGTGATATCGTCGTTACCGTATCAATTTCCTCCTATTACGATTTTTGACAAAGGTACAAGCCAATATATGAATCCAAAAGCAATGCAGAGCTTGCATAAACAAAATGCGGCATTATTAGAAGAGACTTTGTCTAGTTTTCATGTGGAAGCTAAGGTTGTTAATGTGACACCGGGTCCCACCGTCACACGATATGAATTAAAGCCTGGAGATGGTGTCAAAATTAGTAAAATTACGGGATTATCAAATGATATTGCCCTTAAATTAGCTGCATCAAATGTGCGTATCGAAGCCCCAATTCCGGGTAAATCACTAATTGGAATTGAAATCCCTAATACAAAAACGGATACGATTTCGGTACGAGATATTGCTGAGAGAACAGACTTTTTAGATCATCCCGAAAAATTATTGGCAGCTTTAGGGGTAACGATTTCGGGTGAGCCTGTGATTATGGATTTATCTAAAATGCCTCACCTTTTGATAGCTGGTGCTACTGGATCAGGAAAAAGCGTCTGTATCAACAGTATCATTGTCTCTATTTTGCTTCGGACAAGCCCTGATGAAGTTAAAATGTTAATGATTGACCCTAAAAAAGTGGAATTGAGTTTATACAACGATATCCCTCATTTACTTGCTCCGGTGGTCACAGACCCTAATAAAGCTGCGGCTACGCTTAAGCGCTGGGCATTGGCTGAAATGGAAAACCGATATGAAATATTTTCGAGAATTGGTGTGAAGACTATTGCAGGATTTAACACCAAAATTGATGAGTTAAAACAGCTGGCTATTACAGACGAGGCGGCTGCTAAAAAACAGTGGGATACCTTAATTCATAATGGGGATGACACCATTGAAAGTGTATCATTTAACCCTAAAAAATTGCCTTACATTGTGGTGGTTATTGATGAATTGGCCGATTTGATGATGGTGGCATCGCAAGATGTTGAAAGTACGATATGTCGTTTGGCTCAGATGGCTAGGGCTACGGGTATCCATCTGGTGATTGCAACTCAGCGGCCTAGTGTGAATGTTATTACTGGGTTAATTAAGGCAAATGTCCCCTCTAGAATTTCGTTTTATTTGCAGTCTCAAATTGACTCGAGGACTGTTCTTGATATGGGAGGTGCTGAGAAATTATTGGGGCGTGGGGATATGTTGTATTCTCCAGTAGGATCATTTAAACCCCAGCGACTTCAGGGGGTTTATATTGGTGAAAGGGAAATTAAGGAAATTGTAGAGTTTGTACAGAAACAGGCAAAACCTGAGTATTTGACTGAAATTATTGATATTGAACCGTTGAGTGCCGAGTCAGGTCATGATGCCAATGGTGGGGGCGAAGATGAATTGTTTGATCAGGCTAAAGAAATTGTGACATCGACTCAGTATGCGTCGACATCATTTTTACAGCGTAAATTGCGTATTGGGTATAACCGTGCAGCACGTTTAATGGATGAGTTAAAGGCCAAAGGAATTGTGAATGAATATACTAATCAGTCAAAGCCAGTTGTCAAATCGGATGGCCTGAGTTAGATTGACCGCCCTATGGTACAAATTGGTGTATTAGGTTTTGGAAATGTAGGACAAGGTGTTCAAGATATTTTGATTGCCAATGCAGATCGTATTCGTACACGATGCGGGCAGCCTATTCGGATTAAGCGTGCCTTTGTTAGGGATTTATCGAAGGTGAGGTCGGCGGAGTCGACTGGCATTATGTTTACATCCAGTGCTGATGATATTTTAAATGATCCAGAAATTTCGATTATTGTTGAGGTGATGGGAGGCGAAGAACCCGCATTTACTTTGATTTCACAGGCGCTACGGGCCAAAAAACATGTGGTGACTGCCAATAAGGAAGTGATTGCAAAACATAAAGAGACCTTATTTGATATTGCAAGACAAAATAATGTGTCATTGTGTTTTGAAGCGGCTGTTGGTGGCGGGATACCAATTATCAGGTCTTTAAAGATTGGTTTGGCTCCTAATCCAATTGAAGGCATATATGGTATTTTAAATGGGACTACTAATTTTATTTTGACCCGTATTGAACAGGATAAGCAGGAATTTGAAGAGGCCCTTAAAAAGGCTCAAGATTTAGGGTTTGCTGAAGCTAATCCTCATATGGATGTTTCGGGGTTAGATACAGCGTATAAATTGGTTATTTTGGCTTATGTAGGCTTTAAAGTGTCTATTACTCTTGATCAGGTGGACTATGAAGGGATTACGTCGATTACAAAGACAGATATTGAGTCGGCGAATCAATTGGGTTATACCATTAAATTGTTGGCCATTGGGATTAGAAAAGATGACGGACAGTGTGTTTTTAAGGTTCATCCAACATTAATTGCCAAATCACATCCTTTAGCAGGGGTGCATAATGAGCTTAATGCGGTTTATGTGCGCGCAAAAGGGTTAGGGGAGTGTTTATTTTCTGGGCCAGGTGCTGGACCGCTTCCGACAGGGTCTGCTGTGGTCTCTGATGTTATTGATACGGTATTGGATTTTGGACATATCAGTCTTCGGCATGTCGAAACACCTGCTGAAAAAATTGCCCCTTTAAAATCACATACAACAGAATCTCAGTTTTTTATCCGGTTAACTGTGGCAGATACAGTAGGGGTACTTGAAACCGTTACACGGCTTTTAGGAAAACATAATATTAGTATCGCTGATTTAATTCAGAAAAAAGAAACGAAGGAAACGGCTACTCTTTTAATTATTACGCATCATATTTTGGAATCAGAAATGAAAGCCAGTATTAGTGAGCTTGAAAAAGAGTCTGTTTTAAAAGTCGAATCACTGATTCGTGTTGGGATTTAGATAATATCGATTGCTTGTCCTAAATCATGCATTAAATTGATTTTTTTTGCTTTGATAAGGCCGGATGTTTCGATAAGTTGATTAATTTGCTGCTTGTTACTTACTATAATTAATTTGCCACCCTTACTTTGGACTGTTTTTGTGGTTTTAACAATGACACCCAAGCCGATACTATCCATAAATTTAATGCCATCTAACTCAATGACAAATCGTTTAATACCCTTTTCGAGTTCTTGGTTAAAAAATGTCAGTGCTTTTTGTGCATTATAATCGTCTAAGTCGCCAGTAAGCTTGACTACACAAATGTCTCCAGAGCGAGAACTGTCTATATTTAATTCGAGGGTCATCATGATGTTATTTCCTTTTAAGTCTGGTATTGCCGCCGGGGATATCTTCGATGATGATATTGTGGGTATCGATGAGAATTTGTCTAATTTCATCGGCTTTTTTGAAGTTTTTTTGTGCTTTGGCAGCGGTTCTTTCGTCGACTAATTGTAAAATGTCTATTGAAAATGTGTCATCTTCTAATACGCTTTGGCTAAATAGGCCTAATAAGGAGCCTAATTTTTTAAGGGTTTCTTGATAGTGACCAGTTGTATTGATAATTTTGGCGAGGTCAAATAAATAGCCTATGGCTTCTGCAGAATTAAAGTCATCGCACATGGCAAGATGAAATTTTTCTTCGATTGTTGTGACTTCACTGGTGATTTCTTGATTTTCGGGTGATTGTGAAGAGGATGGATTATTTTTAATCGTATCGACTAAGCGGTGATAAGCGATTTTTGCTTCGTCTAAGCCATCGTATGAAAAGTGAAGTGGTGTTTTGTAATGGGCTTTTAATAAATAAAATCTCATGACATCGCCGGAGTATTTTTTAAGAATATCTTGAATTGAAATAATGTTTTTAAGGGATTTGGACATTTTTTCTGAGTGAATTGTGACAAATCCGTTGTGTATCCAATAATTGGCGAATTTTTTGCCCGTATAACATTCGGATTGTGCAATTTCATTTTCGTGGTGAGGGAAGACGAGGTCATTGCCGCCGGCATGGATGTCGATGGTTTCGCCCAGTTCGTGAATGGCCATTGCAGTGCATTCGATATGCCATCCTGGTCGTCCATTGCCCCAAGGGCTTGGCCATGATGGTTCGCCAGGTTTTGCCGCTTTCCATAGTACAAAATCGAGAGGGTTTTTTTTGGCATGTGAAATATCCACTCTGGCACCGGCAATGAGATCTTCCAGTACTTTTTTGGAGAGTTTGCCATAGGTTTTAAATGAGGGGACAGAAAAACAGACATCTCCTCCTGCTTCGTAGGCATGACCTTTCTCAATTAATTTTTGGATAATCTCAATCATCTCAGTGACATAGTGAGTGGCATGTGGGTATGTGGTGGCATCTTGGATATTTAATGCATGCATGTCCTTAAAATAGGCATCAATATATTTTGATGTGATTTCATCGACAGATACCCCTTCTTCATTGGCTTTTTTGATGATTTTGTCATCAATGTCTGTAAAGTTTTGAATAAATTTCACTTTATACCCTAAGTGGGTTAAATATCTCCGAATCGTGTCAAATACAACATAAGCACGGGCATGTCCGATATGGCACATGTCATAGACGGTAACACCACACAGATAAAATAGAACTTGATCTTTAGAAATTGGGATAAATTCTTCTTTTTTACCGGATAGTGTATTGGTAATGACGAGTTTCATGTCCAGTCCTTAAATTATTTTTGTGGAAATTTTCCGGATTTAACTTCTGTTGCAAATTCAGCAATTGCCGATTTAAATCGGTCGCCTAGTGTATCATATTGTTTGGCAAATTTGGGTACACGATCTTGTGTTAATCCAACTAAATCATGTGTCACTAGTACTTGGCCATCACAATGGCTTCCGGCACCAATACCGATAACAGGTATTGCCACAGCTTCAGTAATTTTTTTTGAAGCTTCATGGGTTACTTGTTCAAGTAAAATGGCAAAGCAGCCGTCTTGTTCTAATCTAATTGCAAGAGACAGTAATTGGTCTGCTTCTTGATCCGTTTTTGCTTGCTCGCGATAGCCGCCTAATTGATAGACAGATTGAGGTGTTAAGCCTAGGTGCGCAATGACTGGAATGCCGATTTGAGTGAGTGCCGGTACCACTGCATAATTGGCTTCGTTGATTTCGATTTTAACGGCATGAGCCCCTGCTTCCTGCATTAATCGACCTGCATTTTGTTTGGCGCTTTCAAGAGATACATGATAGCTCATGAAGGGCATGTCAGCGACGACAGTGGCTTTGGAGGCTCCTCTGACGACAGCTTTTGTGTGATATACCATTTCGTCGATGGTGACAGGAAGGGTAGTTTTATATCCTGAAAAAATATGGCCTAAAGAGTCTCCTACTAAAATGAGGTCGACTGTATCATCTAATAATCGGGCTGTGATGTAGTCATAGGCGGTTAGCATAATAATTTTTTCGCCTTTTTGCTTTTGTTCTCTTAATTTACGTGTAAATGATACGGACATTAATTTTCACCCCTTATTATATTTACTATTTTGTTTTTAAAGTCATCTCGTGGATTTTTTTGGGCTTCGCGGTACAAATTAAATAGCCTGGTTTCGATGGCTTCGCGAGTCATATATCGGGTTAAATTGCCACGTTCTGCTAAGCTGACGATGCCGGTTTCCTCAGAAATAACAAATATTAACGCATCGGTACGTTCGGATAACCCAATGGCTGCGCGATGGCGAGTTCCGAGACGTCTGTCTTGCAGGCGAGTATCCGTTAATGGAAGTAAACATCCGGCGGCTTCTATTTTGTTTTCTCTGATGATGACGGCCCCATCGTGGGTTGGTGCATCATGCCAAAATAATGTGGCCAATAAGTCCGCAGATACAGGGGCTTTAATTGAAATGCCAGAGTCCATGTATTCGGATAAATTGTAGCCCACTTCGACAACAATCAGAGCGCCTAGTTTTTCCTTGGACAACATATCAATTGCACGTAATAAGTGTTTTATCATAATGACATGATTGGCTTGATTACCGGATAATATGGGTGAAAAAAATCGTCCGAATGAGCCTATTTTTTCTAAAAAACGACGCAATTCGGGCTGGAAAATAATAATTAATAATAACAACATTACAGTTGAAATTTGCCGGATTACCCAATTTAGCATCGGTAAATGTGCAAAGTAAGTTAAAAAATAAAGGGAAAACACCACTAAAATGCCCCGAATTAATTTAAAAATATGGCTGTGGTGAGCCCAAAGTAATAGCCGATAGGCTGCATAATATACAATGATGATGTCACCATATTTTAAGAGGTCTAAATAGTTAAAATTGAGTATATCCATTCGTTTTAGTGATCTAATCGAAGTAGATCTTCATCTGTTTCACGGTTTAATAGTGCTATTACCTTACCCTCTTTAATAAGGATCATAGCGGGTCGGCCAACACGATTATAGGTAGAGGCCATGGCATAGTTATACGCGCCAGTGGTTGCTACTACGATAGTGTCATTGACTGAAACAGGTGGTAACATGATGTTTTCAGCTAAAATATCGCCGGTTTCACAATATTTTCCGGCTATTGAATATGACATTGTTTTAGGTGTTGTCATGCGATTTCCGACTTCAAATGTGTATTTGGATTGATATAGGGCAGGCCGCATATTGTCTGCCATACCACCGTCGATAAATACATAGGTTTTGACATGAGGTATTTCTTTGACAGTTCCGACAGTGTAAATCGTTATGCCACTTTGAGCGATTAATGAACGGCCTGGTTCTACAATAATTTTAGGAATATCAATATTATTTTTTGTGCAATTTTCTTTTAATTTAGTCATCAGGTCTTGCAAAAATTGGGCGACATTAGGTGATATGTCTTGTGCCGTATATGCGACGCCAAAGCCACCTCCTAAGTCGAGTTCTTTAATGGGCAATTGGAAGTCATTTTGAAATTTTTTGAGATACTCAGTCATGACATCTATTAATTTTAAGTAGGGGGCTAACTCGGTAATTTGAGAGCCAATATGGGCGTGAATTCCTAAAAAAACAAGCCTTGGATTGGCGTGAATATACTTGGCAATTTTAGGTAATAAGTCATCATCAATTCCAAATTTAGAGTCATTTTGTCCTGTTTTAATATAGGCATGGGTATTGGTGTCTACTCCGGGTTTTAGTCTTAGTAAAATACGTGCTGATGTTGAGAGAGACGTGCAAATGTCATTGATTTTTTCTAGCTCGGTAAAATTGTCGACCATTAGTCTAATGGAATGGGTTATCGCTAAAGTTAGCTCAGCTATCGATTTGTTATTGCCATGAAAAATAATTTTGTCGTTTGTAACACCAGCACTTAATACAGTCTTAAGTTCGCCTGATGACACGACGTCAAAGCCGACGCCCAGTGCGTTGAGCTCTTTTGCTAACCCTCGAGTGATATTGGCTTTGCAGGCATAGGTAATTTGGTAGTCGGTAATACCAGATAGGCCAAGATGATATTGGCTAACCTGATGGGCAATGGTTGCATGATCCAGTACGTATAGGGGGGTTCCATATGTCTTTGTGAGTGTGGAAATTGATATTCCGTTTATTGCCAGTTCACCGGTGTCTAATATTCTGGAGGAAATGGGTAACACATTAGTCATTCGGCGGCTCCACATCTGACCGATCAATAATAAGGATACCGTCTAAGTGATCTAATTCATGTTGGATGATGCGAGCAGTAAATCCTTTAAATACTTCTTTGTGAGGAGTTCCGTCTTCGCTTTGATAGGAGACAAGTACAGTGTTAGGTCTTGTTACCATTCTGGCAACATTTGGGAGACTCAGGCAGGCTTCTTCTAAGGTGTGTTCTGGTCCTGATATTTTGATGATTTCTGGATTTACCATTTTGAGACGATATTTTTTAAATTCTAAGACAAATAAACGACTCATAATGCCGACTTGAGTTGCGGCTAAGCCGACCCCATTTGAGGCCCTCATGGTTTCAACCATGTTATTTAAGGTATCTGCAAGTGCAGTATCAAATTGAGTGACTGGCTTTGCTTTTTGCCTCAATAATGGATCTGGAAATGTTAAAATTGTTAAAATGGACATCGATTACCTCGTAAAATAAGTCATAAATCGCCTATTAATGATATCAATTAGGTAAGATTTGCAATAGTCCTCTTGTGTTGTTGTCTGTGTAAATGTTACTATCCTAGTTTAAAATCGGCTGAGGAATTGTATTCCAACCTGTTTTTGATCTCATTTATTGTCCTTAAACGCGATGAAAAACAAGTTGGCTCGGCCAGTGTAAGGAGACTTTAACGATGACTTTTATTGGCGAGAAAGAAAAAAAATCAATTATTCAAGAATTTCAAAAACACGACAAAGATCAAGGATCATCTGATGTTCAGATTGCGGTTTTAACTCACCGAATCAATCATTTGGTTGAGCACTTGAAACAACATAAAAAAGACCACTCTACACGACGAGGCCTTTTGATTTTAGTAGGACGCAGACGCAAATTGATGGATTACCTTCGACGCGAAGACCGTAACCGCTTTAATCATCTCGTTGAGTCTTTAAAACTCAGAGTCAAAGACTAGTATGGTGTCGCCATTTGGCGAGAAAGGAACTTTTATGTTAAATACAACGCACTTATCCCAACGAAAAATTGGTGACAAAGACATTATCTTAAAAACCGGTACTTTAGCCAAGCAGGCTGGGGGATCGGTTTTGTTGCAATGTGGAGATGCTGTATTACTTGCTACAGCTACCGCGGCAAAACAGCCCAAGCCTGATGCTAGCTTTTTTCCTTTAACTGTAGAATATGCTGAAAAAATGTATGCTTCGGGTAAAATACCTGGTGGATTTTTTAAGAGGGAAGCACGCCCTCGTACTCAGGCAACCCTTACATCCCGATTAATTGACCGTCCGATTCGGCCATGTTTTCCTGAATATTATTTTAATGATGTACAGGTAATTGTTACTGTACTTTCTTATGATCAACGGTTTTCTCCAGACTTTTTAGGGATTACTGCGGCTTCTGCAGCGTTGACTATTTCTGATATCCCTTTTAACGGACCTGTTGCAGGGGCTTTGATTGCCTTGGTGGATGGGCAGTATGTCTTTAATCCATCGAATGAGCAATTAGATCGAAGCCAATTGGATATTGTGGTTGCGGGTACTCGTGATGCCATTTTAATGGTTGAAGCGGGTGCAAGCGAAGTGAGTGAAGCTCAAGTTATTGAGGCCATTCGCTTTGGACATGAGTATATAAAAGATCTTATTGTATTGCAGGAAAATTTGGCTACACAGTTTAGTAAGTCTAAACAAAGTGTACCTGCAAAGGTTACAGACCCACTTATCGAAGCGGAAATTAAATTGATTATCGGAGATCGTATTGCTGAAAATATGAAATCTGGTAAAAAAAATGAAATCGAAGATTTTTTAACACAGCTTGAAGACGATGTATTAAGTAAGTTAGTTACTACAGATCCGGATAATAAAGCTGTTGTAAAAACATTATTTGAGGAAATTAAACAAGAGCAAATTCGTAATACCATTATTAAAAGTAAAGTGCGTCCTGATGGCAGAGCCACTACCGACATCAGGCCAATTGAAATTGAAATTGGGTTACTTCCTTCGGCTCATGGTTCTGCTTTATTTACCCGCGGAGAAACCCAAAGCTTGGGTGTTGTGACCCTAGGAACATCGGATGATGAACAAATCGAAGATGGGTTACGACGTATGCCAAATAGTTCTTACTTTTTCCACTATAATTTTCCTCCCTATTCAGTTGGTGAAGTGGGTAACTTTAATAGAACTAGTCGTCGTGAATTAGGCCATGGTGCTTTAGCTGAGCGTGCGCTTAAGTCGGTATTACCAGGGCGAGAAAAATTTCCATACACAATACGAATTGTGTCCGAAATTTTAGAATCTAATGGATCCTCTTCTATGGCGTCTGTGTGTTCTGGAACACTGTCTTTAATGGACTGTGGTGTGCCAATTAAGGCACCAGTATCCGGAATCGCAATGGGACTTTTATTGGATGATAATGATTTTACGATATTGTCTGATATTCAAGGATTAGAAGACCATTATGGGGACATGGACTTTAAAGTTGCGGGGACTTCTAATGGTATTACTGCATTACAGTTGGATATTAAAGTCGCAGGATTGTCATTTGAAATTTTGACAAAAGCGCTTGAGCAAGCAAAGCAAGGTCGTTTGCATATTTTAGAACAAATGACCAAAGTGTTACATCAGCCTCGAGTGGTACTTTCTAAAAATGCACCTCAAATTTTAACGATTAATGTAGATCCTGAAAAAATTGGAACAATTATCGGACCTGGTGGAAAAATGATTCGTAAAATCGAAGAAGTAAGCCAAGCCACAGTGTCTATTTCTGATGATCGCCCTGGTGAAGTTGTCATTGCTGCCCAAAATGCAGATGATTTAGAAAAAGCCAGAAAAATGATTCATGATTTGGTAAGAACATTGGAAGTTGGGGATGAGTTTGAAGGTAAAGTTGTTCGTATTACCAACTTTGGTGCCTTTGTTGAATTATTGCCTGGAAAAGATGGCTTGCTTCATATTTCAAAGCTATCAAAAAGCAGAGTAAATAAGGTTGAAGATATCCTAAATGTTGGTGATATACTGAATGTTAAAGTTAGTGAAATTGACCCGCAAAAGCGTGTTAATTTAACGTTGATAACTCAATTTGAATAAATCTCAGGAAGGGTGAATTTTATGAAAAAACAGTTAATTATTGTTGTAGCCATTGTTCTTGGCGTGGGCATTTTGGGGTATTTAAGTTTTGAGAAAAAGCAAAATACACTTGCAACGATAGGAAGACACTCTATCAGTGTAGCTGATTTAGAGGATAGAATTAAAACTTACCCTGAGCAATATCGTGAGCAGCTAAAGCTTAAAGAAAATAAAGAGAAAATCCTTAATCAAATGGTTGAAGAGCAATTATTAATGCAGGCGGCCACACAAGAGGGTATTGATAGACGTGATGAAATTAATAAGCAAATTGAACAATCTAAAAAAGAGATTATTTTAAATACACTTATTAACGAAAAAATTAATACTCAAGTAACTGTTACTGAAGAAGAAGTTAAAGCGTTTTTTAAACAAAATGAATCTCAATTTAATGAAGTAGAAAGTCGACGCGTTCAGCATATTTTAGTTAATGACGAAGCCAAGGCTTTAGACTTACAAAAACGTGCTAAAAAAGGTGAAGACTTTGCGGCATTAGCAAAACAACATTCCTTAGATCCTACAGGTCAAAATGGGGGGGATTTGGGATGGTTTCAACGTGGCCAGTTAGTAAAAGAATTTGAAAATGCTGCCTATGCTCTTAAAACCCGTGGTGAAATTTCAGGTGTCGTACGGACTCAGTTTGGATACCATGTACTTCGTTTAGTTGATGCTCGTATAAGACCAAAGCTTTCATATGACCAAGTTAAACAGCCTCTTCAAAATCAGCTTTTAGCTAACAAACGCCAAGCAAAAAGCCAAGAATACCTTAAAACTTTAAAAGAACAGTTTAAAGTAAAAGTGAATACAAAAAAATTAGAACAAGACCAAGCGTCTCAAAAAAAGTAAATCAACTTAAGCCCCTCATTCATACCATGTTTTGGATGAATGGGGGGGGGGTTGTCTTTAAATTCTTATGAAGATCCCTTGTCCCCTCAGTGTTTTTTGTCCCGCCAAATTAAATTTGTCACTCTTTGTTTATCCTCCAATGGCTAATGGGTATCATCCAATCCATTCGGTATTTCAGACTATTTCTTTAGGAGATACGATGGAATTGAGATTTCATGACACTCCTGGATTTGAGATTCAAGTCATGGGTGGTCCGGTAATTGAATTTGAAAATAATATTGTGACTAAACTGTATCGCCGTTTTGCAGATCGGATTCCATGTGGCATTTCCATCGATTTAATTAAACGTATTCCAGTTGGTGGTGGTTTGGGTGGGGCTAGTACCAATGCCGCAGAATTTTTAAAAATTATTAATGAGAATTTTTTGCATTATTCTTTTACCCAATTACAAGAAATTGCCATGGAATTTGGCTCGGACATTCCTTATTTTTTGACCGGTGGTACAGCACTTGTGACAGGGATAGGTGATAGTGTGACACCACTTCCAAAGTCCCCATTTTCTGCTTTTATTTTGCTAGTACCTCCCTTATCGATTTCGACGCCATTAATTTACAAAGCGATTGATGACTTTAATTTGGCGGATATGCCTGACTCTGAAGCAGAAAAGGATGTTACAATTGGATATTTGGGCCGTAATACATTACAAAAAGCAGTTTGGAAATTGTTTCCGCTGTATTCTGAAATAGAGTCTAAATTAATGGAGCATAAGTTGCCTTTTCCTAGATTGTCTGGGTCGGGAGCGACTTTGTTTTTTCCCTATATTCGATCTGCAGAGGTGACTCAGCATTTTGAGAAAATTCAGAACTTATTTCCTGACTTTCAGACTTTTTTGGTCACAGGACAGTAGCACGATAGAGATGATTAGATTTGGGAATTTAGCTGATATTTTAGCAGAGCGTCAATTTACTACTTTTTTAGTAGATGCGAGTGGTGTTTTATATAATGATAGTGGCAGTGTGCCTAATATTTCTCGGACTATTGCCCACTTGCAGTCTTTGGGTGATGTGTTTTTAGCGACTAATAATTCAAGTCAGTCCCCTGCGTCTATTAAACGTAATTTGGAAAGTATTGGTATTTTTTTTGAACAGAGTCGGATTTTGTCTTCTGGTATGGGTCTTCATTATGATGAAAAAATTAGTCAGCTTATCGCAAATAAACGGTGCTATGTTGTTGGGTATCTTGACTCTCATTATTATGTGAAGTTGGCGGGTGGCGATATAGTGACATCTTTGGAAGATGCGGAATGTATTGTCTTAACAGCATCTATAGAGGCAAGTATTCGCTCAGAATCGACTGCTTTGCTTGACTTTTGTCATCGTCATCCAGATATTCCTGTTGTGTGCTGTAACCCAGATCATTATGTTCGTGGTCTAGGACAGACAAAAGTGTCTGTGATTGGGTATTATGCATCTTTGCTTGAACTGGAAATTAAAAATCCATTTTATTGGGTGGGTAAGCCTCATCCTAACTATTCTCATATGGTGTCACGATTGCTTACTCAGTATCGGGTGCCATTTGGTCAAAATACTCTTTTTTTTGATGATAACCCCGAAAATGTTGTGACTATGCAAAATGAGTTGGATATCATAGGATGTCTTATTAAAGATACAGGGATTTCTAATGAATTTTCGTTGGAAAGAGCGCCAGATGGACATCATTTTATTCACTGGTGTATCCCTTCATTGGTTTATTAGGAGATTGGCTTGGGTAGTACTAATTATATTATTCGGATGATTCGATACTTATTTCCATACTGGGTATGGTTGATTGTATCGATTATTTTGTCGTTGGTTTACTCTACAGCCAATGTGTATTTTTTACCTTTAACCGAAGATATTGTAAAAGGTATTTCTGATAAAAATAGTGTATTTTTTACCAATCAAATTCTTAACTTATTTGGACTTATTTTATTAAGAGTGATGGCTGATAAAGCACAATTGTATTTGACCACTAAAATGACTGGTCAAATGATGATTGATATTCAGATGAAAATTTATGACCGGTTGCTCCGGTTTTCTCAGGCTCTTTATTCAAAATGGAAATTAGGTGAATTGCTCACCCGACTTTTTTCGGATACGGAAAAATTAAAAGAAGGAATATTATCTTTATTTAGAGATTTAATTCCTCAAACCATTACTTTTATCGGGGTATTTGTATATTTATTAAGTTCAAATTGGAAACTTACTTTAATTACAATTATGGGTATCCCTGTGTTTTTGGCATTATTACCAAAATTAACATCTAAACTAAAACAGGCTACGCGTCACGCAATGAGGAAGTCTGGTTCCATTACTCATGTTTCACAGGAAACATTGGCTAATATTAAATTGGTTCAGGCCTATACAATGGAAGGGTTTGAGTCAGCACGGATGACCAAAAACTTAAATATGTCCTTGTTAATTTCCTTAAAGGGAATATGGCTACGCATTAAATCTGAGTTTTTAATTGAGTTTTTACAATATTCGTTAATGGTTTTTGTGATTTGGTACGGTGGGCGCCAAGTCACACAAGGTGACTTATCTGGAGATGCACTGGCTGCTTTTTTTATGGGATTATTACTTTTGATCGATCCTGTGATTAAACTGTCAAAAACTTATACTAAATTAACATTATCTTTAGTTTCTGCTGAGCGTGTTTTTAAATTGGAAGATACTCAAGACTTAATCGTCATGCCACAATCGCCAAAGCGGCCAGCCCCCATTTCGGGTAATATTGTCTTTGATCAAGTATCGTTTTCGTATGATGAGTATCAGGGTGATGTTTTAACTAATATTAGCCTGGAGGCCAATGAAGGAGAAGTTATTGCATTTGTTGGATTATCAGGTGCTGGTAAAACGACATTAATGAGTTTAATTCCGCGTTTTTATGATCCCACATCTGGTAAAGTAACTTTAGATGGTATCGATTTAAGAGAATTTGATTTGGAGTACTTACGAAGTCAAATGGCCATTGTTCCCCAAGAAGATATTTTATTTAGAGGAAGCATTTTGGATAATATTTTATATGGAAGTCCTAATGCGTCAGTTGAACAGGTTATTGAAGCAGCCAGAATGGCAAATGCATGGGAATTTATCCAAAAAATGCCTGGTAATTTAAAGGCTTTAATTGGGGATCGTGGGGGTAGACTTTCGGGTGGGCAACGTCAACGATTATCGATTGCGAGAGCAATTTTGAGAAATCCAAAGATTTTGTTATTGGATGAAGCGACCTCTGCCTTAGACAGTTATTCCGAAAAACTGGTACAGGCTGCTCTTAAAAACCTTATGAAAAATCGGACTACTTTTGTTATTGCTCATCGCTTGTCTACTGTCCAACATGCGACTAAAATAATTGTGTTAGAAAATGGGAAAATACAAGAAGTTGGCACGCACGACCAACTTTTAAGTCAAAAAGGAATTTACGAAAAGCTTTATATGTTGCAGTTTCAAAAACCTACTTCGACAGGCTCAGTGGCCGGTGCTTCGACAGGATTACTTGTTGATGACTTTAAGGGGTTACTGGATGATAGTCGGCTAGGTTAAAGGGGTGCTTCTATAGGCGAGTTGCCCGCCATATTTGGCATGCTTAATAACTGATACTTTGACAGGCTTGGAGTAAAGAGGGTTGTTGGTTATTTTTTAGTTGTTTTAGAAAGGAGTGGTTTTGATGATTAATCCTGATAAATTGACGATTAAAACACAGGAAGTGTTGAATTACGCTCAGCAGCTTGCTATTTCAAATTCTCATCAAGAATTGCGGGATGTGCATTTGGTTTTGGGTCTATTGCATACTAAGGACACGGCTGTTGATCCTATTTTGCATAAAAATGGAGTATCGATTTCTGCAGTGATTACCCAAGCAGAGGGAGTGCTTGGCAAATTGCCTAAAGTACATGGGTCTGGCCAGCTTTATGCATCTCATGAATTTAATCAGACGTTTATGGATGCTCAGGCCAAAGCCACAAAAATGGGCGATGAGTATGTGAGTTGTGAGCATTTATTATTGGCATTAGCGGATAGCCAAAGTGACATTGGTCGGCAGATTCGTGGGATGGGTCTGACTTCTGATCTTATTCAAAAGGCACTTGTTGGTATTAGAGGGAGTTCGACAGTGGATACACAAAACCCAGAAGGTAAATACCAAACTTTAGAAAAATTTACAGTTGATCTTATTGATCGTGCAAAGCAGGGTAAATTGGATCCTGTGATTGGTCGTGATGAAGAAATTAGGCGTGTCATTCAAGTATTGTGTCGTCGTACTAAAAATAACCCGGTATTAATTGGAGAGCCTGGCGTAGGTAAAACGGCAATAGTTGAAGGTCTTGCACAGCGTATTGTAAGTGGAGATGTGCCTGAACTTTTAAAAAATAAACGCCTGCTTTCTTTGGATTTGGGTACTTTAATTGCAGGTGCAAAATATCGTGGTGAATTTGAAGAGCGCTTGAAAGGTCTTTTGAAAGATATACAAAGCCAAAATGGTGAAGTGATTTTATTTATTGATGAATTGCATACCCTTGTGGGTGCGGGTGGGTCTGAAGGGGCTATGGATGCGGCGAATATGCTTAAACCTGCTTTATCTCGAGGTGAGCTGAGGTGTATTGGTGCAACGACTTTGGATGAGTATCGCAAGTACATCGAAAAAGATGCGGCTTTGGAACGTCGGTTTCAGCAAACTTATGTGGGTGAGCCTAGCGTCAATGATACCATTGCGATTTTACGTGGACTGAAAGAGAAATATGAAATCCATCATGGTGTTAAGATTTTAGATGATGCTATTTTGGCTGCTGCACGGTTATCTCATCGGTATATTGCGGACCGATTTTTACCAGATAAAGCCATTGATTTAATCGATGAAGCGGCGTCTAAATTGCGTATCGAAATTGATAGTTTACCTGAGGAAATAGACGAAATCGAGAGAAAGATGACTCAGCTTGAGATTGAGAAACAAGCGATTAAGCGAGATGATACACCTGCATCCAAAGCCCGACTGGATCATTTGGAAGCTGAATTAGCCACTTTAAAGGAGTCCTCAACACACTTAAAGGCCCATTGGACCCATGAAAAAGAATTAATTCAGAAAGTCCGAGATACTAAAGAAAAAATTGAGTCTATGAAACATCAAGAGGCAAAAGAAGAGCGCTTGGGTAATTATGAAAAAGCGTCTGAAATTCGCTATCAGCTATTGCCAGAATTGATGGCTCAATTAGACTCTGCACAACTTCAATTGTCTGATATTCAATCGGATAAAAAAATGCTTAAAGAGCAAGTTGATGATGAGGATATAGCCGAAATTGTGGCAAAGTGGACGGGTATACCGGTTTCAAAACTTGTTGAAACAGAAAAAGATAAGTTACTTCATATTGAAAGTGCCTTGCATCGTCGTGTGATTGGGCAAGATGAGGCTATAATAACGGTGGCAAATGCCATTCGAAGGTCTCGGTCTGGCTTAGCTGATCCTAATCGGCCCATTGGCGTATTTATGTTTTTGGGTCCAACGGGTGTTGGTAAAACCGAAGTGGCTAAGGCAGTGGCCGAGTTTATGTTTGATAGCGAAAAAAATATGATTCGGATAGATATGTCTGAATATATGGAAAAACATGCGGTGTCGCGCTTAATCGGTGCGCCTCCAGGGTATGTTGGTTATGATGAAGGTGGTCAGTTGACGGAGGCAGTGCGTCGTAGACCTTACTCTGTAGTTTTATTGGATGAAGTCGAAAAGGCCCACCCAGATGTGTTTAATGTGCTTTTACAAGTATTTGATGATGGACGTCTGACAGATGGGCAGGGTCGAACAGTGGATTTTAAAAATACGATAATGATCATGACTTCTAATGCAGGAGGCCAAAGTATTTTGAGTGAAGCGGATTCTACAAAACGAGATGCGGCGATTATGGGGGCACTCAAACAGATTTTTAGGCCAGAATTTTTAAATCGTATTGATGATATCGTCCCCTTTACCAATTTGTCTCAAGATCATTTATCCGAAATTATTACGATTCAAATGTCTCGATTGAATGACATGTTAAAAGAAAAAGAAATTACTTTAACTCTTACAGATAAGGCCAAAACCTTTGTTGGGTTAAGTGGCTATGATCCTGATTTTGGAGCACGACCACTAAAACGAAGCATGGTGACACTGATTCAAAATCCAGTAGCGATTCGATTACTGAATGGGTCTATTAAGCCTGGTGATCAGGTTACTGTAGATTATGAATCAGGTAATGAATTAGTGTTTCGCTAATTCTTTTTTCTGGATTCGATAGCAACAAATAGTGGGCTTGCGATAAACATCGTGGAGTAAATCCCCGATGAAATCCCAATCAGTAGAGTGATACAGAATTCTCTGATGGTGCTTCCACCAAATAAAATAATACTGATTAATGCCAGAAGGCTAGTAAGTGATGTATTGAATGTGCGAGTAAGACTTTGTTTGATAGAAATATTGACAATTGTAGCTAGGGATTTTTCCTTCAAAGACTCGTTTTTCAAGTTTTCTCGTATTCTGTCAAAAATAATGATGGTGTCATTTATAGAATAGCCTAAAATAGTCAAAATTGCGGCTACAAACGCTGTATCAATTTCAATATTGAGTAAGCTTGCTCCCGCAAGGGTAATCAAGCCATCATGGACTAATGCAATTAATGCGGCTACCCCAAATGAAAACTGAAACCGCCATGTGATATAAACCAACATGCATGCACTTACTATGATGATAATCATAAAAGACTTTGCTCGTAGCTCACTGCCAAAACTTGGACCGATGTAATCGACTTCTAGTACTTCTACTTTTTTAAAATCTTGTTTAAGTTGATCTTGAATGAGGGTGATGCCATTGTTTTCAAGATGGGTTGTTTTAATAATAATTTCTTTATCTTGGGTAACTTGTACACTTACTTTGTTTAAGCCGATTTTGCTTAGACTTGTTCTCACATTTTGAATGAGGTCTATCGTTGTTAGTGGTCTGTCTTGGTATAACTTGACCATGATGCTGCTGCCACCGACAAAGTCGATTCCATAATTCAGAGGAGACTCGCTATTAAAAACTCGCACAACAGCGACTGAAAAACCCAATAAGATAATGCTAAGAGAAAGTAAAAGCCAAATTTTGTATTTTTCGACAATTTTTAATACTTTCATTTTTTCACCTTAAATAATTGTTTTGAACTTAATAGGTCTAGTAAAAGGCGAGTTAAAAAGATGGCTGAAAACATGCTTACTATTACCCCTAGGCTTAGTGTGACTGCAAATCCTTTAATAGTACCTGATCCTAGCAAAAAGAGAACCACTGATGAAATTAGTGTTGTTACATTGGAGTCTAAAATTGCTGTAAATGCGCGCGAAAATCCGTTTTGAATGGCTTTTTTCTCCGAGTCCCCTCTGGCCACTTCCTCTTTAATCCGCTCAAAAATGATGACATTTGCGTCAACTGCCATACCGATAGTGAGGATAAATCCTGCAATACCAGGTAAGGTCAGGGTGGCACCAAATAATTTAAGAGATGCAAAACAAATAAATGTGTAGGCGATTAATGCGCCTGATGCAATAATTCCGGGGATTTTGTAGACAGCAGTCATAAAAATGATGACTAGCCCTAGGCCGATTATCCCAGCAATTTTACTTTTGCTGATGGAGTCTTTACCTAAGGTGGGTCCAATGATTTTATTAGAAACCATTTCAACAGGAGTAGGAAGTGACCCTGCTTTTAATTGAATGGTTAGTGTTTTCATTTCTTCGATGGAAAAGTGGCCTGAAATTTGGGCTTCTCCACCTGCGATAGCCTCGTTGATATTGGGTGCTGAAATGACACGCTTATCTAAGGTAATTGCGAGAGGTTTACCAATGTTTCTTTTAGTCACTTCGTAAAATTTTTCTGCGCCCTCTTTACTAAACTTAATGTTGACTACTGGTTCACCATATTGATTTGTTCCGGGGCTTGCCGCTTTGAGATCGCTTCCGCTTAAGACGACTTTTTTGAGGATTATTGGTCTTTCTGATAGGATTTTACCACTGATGGGATCTTTATTGATAAGGCTTTGAAGTTCTCCTGTGTCACCAAGTAACAGTTTGACTTTGTCTTCTGTTAGACTCTCCATATTTTCGGGTGCCCACTCTGCTTCTACAAATTCTAATAATGCCGTATCACCAATTACTTTGATCGCTTGTTCAGGGTTTTTAACACCAGGTAATTGTACAATAATCTGCTGTGATCCTTTGCGTTGGATGAGTGGCTCTGAAACACCTAGGCTATCAATCCTGTTGCGAATGACTTCAAGTACACCCATGACAGCGTCATTATCGGCCTTAGCACTTCCTGTGCTTTTGGCTTCTAATATAATTTGACTGCCACCTTGAAGATCTAATCCAAGATTCATTGGAAGTGATGGCAAAAATGTAATGACTAATGCTGCGCCAACAATGAGTATTGAAATTAAACTTTTGACTTTTGTTTGCATTTTCATGAGCGTATCCTTTATGACATGCTTTTCATATGAGGAAAAAATAAAACATCCCTAATGGTTTCACTATCAGTTAATAACATTACAATGCGGTCAATTCCTAACCCTAAGCCGCCTGTTGGAGGCATGCCATATTTGAGTGCATTAATGTAATCTTCATCCATTGGATGGGCTTCTTCATCTCCAGCTTCTCTGGCTTTTTGTTGATCTTGAAACCGTTCTAGTTGATCAATTGGATCATTTAATTCAGAAAAGGAGTTTGCTACTTCCATGGTGTTTATAATCAATTCAAAGCGTTCAACTAAATTAGGATTATTTCGATGACGTTTAGCAAGGGGGGATGTTTCCCATGGGTAATCTGTAATAAATACAGGATTTTGCAAATGGGGTTCAACGGCTTTGTCATAAATATAATTCAGTAATTGTCCTTTTAGAGGTTTATTAGAGATATCCAACCCTAATTTGTGTGCAACATTTCTCAGATCTTCTAATGATGATTCCATGTCAACGCCTGCATATGTTTTAAGTGATTCACT
>Ga0214917_10001012_pt1 | contig 36861 bp, 38 predicted proteins | sample LL_1208_BB_MetaG_FD_177983 | JGI IMG/M metagenome (GOLD analysis project Ga0214917, IMG submission 177983) | Freshwater microbial communities from Lake Lanier, Atlanta, Georgia, United States - LL_1208_BB | ecosystem: Environmental > Aquatic > Freshwater > Lake | place: USA: Georgia | collected... | reverse complement strand
TGCACAATGCGGTGGTGACCCATGGGCTGGCCGGGCCCGGCAGTGCTGTAATGATTCAGGGCGCCAGTTCGGGCGTGGGGCTGATGGGCCTGCAGATCGCCAAATTCATGGGTGCCTCGGTCGTGGTGGGCAGTTCCACCAACCCCGAAAAGCGGGCGCGGCTGGCCGAATTCGGCGCAACCCTGGCGGTGGATACCAATAACCCAGGCTGGGTGAAGCAGGTGCTGGAGGCCACGGGCGGCCAGGGCGTCGATTCCGTGGTGGATATGATCAGCGGGCCACTGGTCAGTCAGACACTCTCCGCCACACGCATTCTGGGCCGCATCATCAATGTCGGCCGCCTGGGCGGCGCCAAGGCCGAATTTGATTTCGACCTGCATGCCGCGCGGCGGATTTCCTATATCGGCGTGACCTTCCGCACCCGCAGCACCGAGGAGGTGCGCGAGATTGTTCGCCTGATGCGCGCCGATCTCTGGGCGGCGATGGAGGCTGGAAGCCTGGCATTGCCGATCGACCGCACCTTCCACCTCGATGACGTGGTCGAGGCGCTGGCACATATGAAGGCCAATGCGCATTTCGGCAAAATCGTCATGGTGACAGGCTGACATTCGAAGGCCCGCCCCCAAAGGGCGGGCTGTGAAGCGGCGGGGAAAATGCCCGCCGGCGGAGCCGTCACTGTTTTAGGGCGGGCCTCAGGCCCCCAGCAGCCGCCGCATCTTGCGAACCGCGCTGTCCGGGGTGGTGTAGACTGGCTTGCCGGTCAGCGCCGCCACCGCCTCCGCACAATGCGCCAGGCTGAACTGGGCGAGGCAGATCGCCTCGCAATCACCAAGCTCCGCCGCAGCGGCGACCACCAGGCGGTCATGCTCGGCCACATCGCCGCCATCGAGCGCCGCCAGCGCGCCGCGCGCCAGTGACAGCTTCAGCGTCACGCTGTCGGGGAATTCCGCCGGCATGGAATCGAGCGTCGGCTGAAAGCTGGAGAGCAATCCCAGGCGGCGATGGCCCGCCACCGCCTCCTCGATCATCGCCTCATTGGGCTTGAGCACCGGCATGGGCGCCAGCGCGGCCGCCACCGCCTCGATGCAGGGCCCAAAGGCCGAGCAGGTGAAGAGAATGCCATCCGCGCCCGTGCCGGCGGCATAGCGCGAGAGGGTGAGAAAACGCTCGGTCATGGCCGGCGTCAGGGCGCCGGCCTCGGCCAGATCAGCGGCGAGGCTGGTGTCGAGCAGGCTCATCAGCCGCGCTTCCGGCCAAAGCCGGGCAAAGGCGGCCTCAACCGGCGGCGGGCTGTGCCGCAGGGCATGGATCAGGGCGATACGCATCAGGCGGGCCTGCAACGACGAAGGGGGGAGGGAAACTCATTGCAGTCGGGGAAGATGATCTCATCGGCCGTGCGCCGGCGCACCCGCAGCAGGTTGGGGTCACCGCCGCAGCCAAAGCCGGCATCCGGCGGCGGCCGATTGCCGAAGGCCCCACCCATGGGGGCAGCCGGCACGAAGCGGAACTCCAACCCATCGGGAATGGGCGCCACCGTTTCGATCAGCCGCTGGCGATAGGCCACATCGAGTGCCGTGGCGCGCAACACCACATCGCGCAGGAATATGACGGTGGCGCCGCCCAGGCATTCCTGCCCGCCGATCTCGCCTGGCGGGAATTGGCCGCCGATCCAACTGCCGAACACCCATTCATGCGGCAATGCCTGGCGTGGCTGGGCCAGCGCGGGCGCGGCCAGGACAAGGCCGGTGGAGAGGAAGAAACGGCGTCGCATCTGGCGGCCCTCGGAGAAACGGATGCGCTTTGGTATGCTTCAGCCGCGACTACAGCAAGGCCCCCAGCACCCGGCCGCCGCGCATCGGCTCGGGCACCCCCGTGGTGGAGGGGTAGGAGAGCGCCAACCCGCGGGTGACGCGCGCGGCCAGCACGGCGAAGCATTGCGCCTCCAGCGCATCGCCATTCCAGCCCGCGACCTCCACGCCACGCACCGGTTCGGCCAGCACGGCCGAGAGCGCCTTCATGATGGCCGGGTTGCGCCGGCCGCCGCCGGTGACCAGCCATTGCAGGGGGGGCTCGGGGAAATGTCGTGCAGCGATGGCGCAGCACACCGCGGCGAAGGCCACCAGCGTGGCCGCGCCATCCTGCGGTGAGAGTTGGTCCGCCCCGGCATCGCGAAACGCCTCGCTGAAATCCAGCCGGTCGAGCGATTTGGGCGGCGGGGCGGCGAGGTAGGGGTGTTGCATGAGCCGGCCCAGCACCGCGCCATCGGCGGTGCCGGCGCTGGCCAGATGGCCATCCTTGTCATAGCCCATATTGAGGGATTTGCGCGCCCAGTCATCCAGCGGCCCATTGGCGGGGCCGGTGTCAAAGGCGAGCAGCGCGCCATCGGCACCGATATAGGTGACATTGCCCACGCCCCCGAGATTGAGCACCGCCAATGGCTTGGGCAGGCTCGCGGCGAGCGCGGCATGGGCGATGGGCACCAGCGGCGCCCCCTGCCCGCCTGCGGCGACATCGGCCGAGCGGAAATCATAGGCCACGGAAATGCCGGTCATCTGCGCCAGCAGCCTGGGGTCGCCCACCTGCCAGGTGCGCCGCTCGGCCGGGCGATGGAGGATGGTCTGGCCGTGGAAGCCCAGCAATTCCGTTCCCTCGCCCAATTGCCTTTGGGTTTCGTCGCGGATTTTGATCACCGCTTCGGCATGGCGCTCCGTCAGGCGGCGAACCACATCGGCGAGCCAGGGGTCATCGGCGCTCAGGCCCGGCGCGGCGTCGAGCAGCAGGCGCAGGTCGCGGCGGAGTTCGGGCGCATAGGGCAGGGTAATGGCGGGGCCGAGACGCGAGACCCTCTCGCCATCGGTTTCCACCCAGGCGGCATCAACGCCATCGAGGCTGGTTCCGCTCATCAGGCCGATCGTCTTCAAACTTCGGATTGCCTGCATGATGGGTGTTCCCTGTGTCGGATTGGAAGCCCGCTAGTTCCAGATAGCGGGTCATGGCAGGAGTCGAAAGACCGGGGCGTGACGCCGCCCATTGGTCGGGCCATGCTGTCACGATGACAGATCTCCAAGGGCGCGTGGCGCTGATCACAGGGGCCCAACAGGGCATTGGCGCGGCCTGCGCCTGGGCGATGGCGCAGGCTGGGGCTGATATCGCGCTCAATTGGCTGGACCGGGAGCCGCTGGAACTGGCGGCGAATATCCGCGGCCTGGGCCGGCGCTGCGCGCTGCTCCAGGGCGATGTCGCCACCGTGGCCGGCGGCAGGGCGCTGCATGAAGCGGCCGTGGCCGCGCTCGGGCTGCCTGACATTCTGGTCAATAATGCCGGAATATTCCCCCGCTGCAATTTTCTGGAGATGGAGGAGGCGGAATGGGATGCGGTGCTCGGCCTCAACCTCAAGGCCGGCGCCTTTCTCACCCAGGCCTTTGCCCGCGCCCTGGCGGGCAAGCCGGGCGCGGTGGTCAACCTCTCCTCCTCCGCCGTGCGCGGCGATGCGCGGGGGGTGCATTACTCCTCCAGCAAGAACGGCATTATCGGGCTGACCCGGGCCACCGCCCTGGCGCTGGCACCGCTGGGCATCCGGGTGAACGCCATCGCCCCTGGCATGACCGACACCGCCCAACCGCGCTATGGCAATAGCGAGGCGGAGATTCTCGAAAGGGCCAAGACCTTCCCGCTCGGCCGCATCGGCCAGCCGGCCGAAATCGCCGATCTGGCGGTCTTCCTCGCTTCCAACAAGGCCAGCTTCGTCACTGGGCAGGTCTGGCACATCAATGGCGGTATGTATCTTGCGTAAATTCGCTGGCGTCTTTCCCTATCTCGTCTCACCGATCGGCGCCGATGGCGCGGTGCTGGAGGCGCCGTTGCGGGCGCTGGTGGAGCATCTCATCGCCTCTGGCGTGCATGGGCTGACGCCGCTGGGCTCCACCGGCGAATTCGCCTATCTCAACGCCCTGCAGCGGCGTGAGATTGTGCGCATCGTGGTGGAGCAAACCGCCGGTCGGGTGCCCGTGATCGCCGGTGTTGCCGCCACCACCACCGCCGATGCCACGGCCCAGGCGCGCGATTACGCGGGGCTGGGTGTGGATGGTATTCTGGCGCTGATGGAAGCCTATTTCCCCATCGCCGAGGCTGGCGTCGTGGCCTATTTCACCGCCATCGCGGATGCCACGGACCTGCCCGTGGTGCTCTACACCAACCCGAATTTCCAGCGCAGCGACCTCTCCCTCGGCGCGATCGAAAAACTCAGCCACCATCCGCGCATCACCGCCATCAAGGATGCCTCGACCAATACCGGGCGGCTGCTCTCCATCCTGAACCGGGTGGAAGGGCGAATGGATGTGTTTTCGGCCTCGGCGCATATCCCGGCTGCGGTGATGCTGATCGGCGGCGTGGGCTGGATGGCAGGGCCGGCCTGCGTCATCCCCCGGCAATCGGTGCGGCTCTACGAGTTGTGCCGGGCGGGCGATTGGGCGGCGGCGCTGCCGCTACAGCGGCAACTCTGGCGGATCAATGAGCTGTTCGCGCAATACGCGCTGGCCGCCTGCATCAAGGGCGCCCTGCAATGGCAGGGATTCGCGGTGGGCGACCCGCTGCCGCCGCAGGCACCGCTTTCGGCCGAGGGGCGCGCGGTGGTGGCCGAGGCCCTCGCCGCGCTCGGCGAGCCGCAGGCCAATCGGCGTGGATGATGATGACGAGGAGGAAGGTGCCGCCATCCCGGCGGGGACCCCCTTCTACATGACGCCGGCGGGCTATGCCGCCATCCAGGAGGAACTGCGCACACTGTGGTATGATGAGCGCAACAAGGTGGTGGAGATCGTCTCCTGGGCGGCAGCGCTTGGCGACCGGTCGGAAAACGCCGATTACCAATATGGCAAGCGCCGGCTGCGCGAGATTGACCGCCGGGTGCGTTTTCTCCGCAAGCGGGTGGATAATGCGCAGGTGGTAGACCCGGCGGCGCAGACCAAGCGGGACCGTATTTTTTTCGGTGCCACCGTCACCTATGCCCGCGCCGATGATTCCGAAACGACGGTGATGATCGTGGGCTCCGAGGAAGCGGATGCCGACCACGGGAAGATCTCCTGGCTCGCCCCCATCGCCCGTGCGCTATTGGGCAAGGGCGTGGGCGATATGGCCCGTGTGCAACTCCCCACCGGGCCGGAGGAGCTGGAAATCCTGGCGATCCACTACCCGTGAGTCCGAAGGCGCGCGCCGTATTGGCACTCGGCCTCGCCCAGACCATGGCCTGGGGCGGCAGCTATTACATCCCGGCCATTCTGGCAGCACCCATGGCGCGGGATTTGGGCCTGGCCACGCCCACTGTCTTTGCGGTGTTCTCGGCCGCCTTGCTGCTCTCAGCCTTTATCGGCCCGGCCGCCGGCCGCGCCATTGACCGCCATGGCGGGCATTGGGTGCTGATGGCCTCGAACCTGATCATGAGCGCGGGGCTCTTCGCCCTGGGGCTGGCGCAGGGTTTCTTTGGGCTATGCCTGGCCTGGGCGCTGTTGGGGCTGGGCATGGGCATTGGGCTTTACGAGGCTGGCTTCGCCACCCTGGCCAAGCTGTTCGGCGCGGGGGCGCGGGGGCCGATCAGCGGCATCACCCTCTTTGCCGGCTTCGCCAGCACTGTGGCCTGGCCGTTTTCCACCTGGCTGGAGGCGCATTACGGCTGGCGCGGCGCCTGCATGGTCTGGGCCGTCATCATGCCCTTGCTGGGGCTGCCGCTGAATGGCTGGCTGCTGCCGCGCCGGGCCGAGGCTGCGGTGGCCGCCGCGGTGGCCGCTGCCCCGGCCGGGCGCCCGCCCGGGCTGCTGGCGCTGGCGCTGCTGGCCTATGTCTTTGCTGTGGCCGGCTTCACCTCGGCGGCGATGGCGGCGCATTTGCCGGGCATGCTCACCCTGGCCGGGGCCAGTGCCGCCACGGTGGTGCTGGCCGGCGCGCTGCTCGGGCCGGCGCAGGTGGGAGCTCGGCTGCTGGAAATTGGCGTGCTGCGGCGCTGGAGCCCGCTGGTCTCTGCCACCCTGGCCAATGCGACGCATCCGCTGGGGGTGCTGCTGCTGATGCTCTGGGGGGCGCCGGCAGCCATTGCCTTCGTGGTGCTGCATGGCGGGGGCAATGGAATTCTGACCATCGCCCGCGGCACGCTGCCGCTCGCGCTCTTCGGCCCGGCGGGATATGGCGGGCGCACCGGTTGGCTGGCGGTGCCGGCGCGCTTTGCCGCCGCCGCCGCCCCCGTGCTGTTTGGGCTGCTGCTGGAGCGGTTTGGCATGGCGGCGATGTGGTTCACCGCGGCCCTCTCCTTGGCGGCGATTGCGTCCCTCGCCATCCTGGCCCGCATCACGCGTGAGGAAACCCGATGAGCAAAGCCGCCACACTGCCCCGCGACTGAGCGCTGCTATTTGGCCTGGAGCATCCGCAGCAGCGCGGCGTTGAAGGCATCGGGCGCCTCATACATCACCCAATGCCCAGCACCGGGGATGATCTGCGAGATCAGTTCCGGCCGGGCCTCGTGCAGCATGGCCAGGCGCTCGGGGATATGTGGCCAGGCCACCTGGTCGAACTCGCCCCAGATCGCCCGCATGGGCGCGGCCACATGCGGCAATTGGTCCTTCAGTGAGGAGCCGGAGGCGAAGCCGCGGCTGCGCAGCCGTGCATTCACCGTGTTCCATTCCTGGATTCGCACCGCCTCGTCATCGATATTGGCCGGGTTCTTCAGCATCAGCGCATTGAGGTTGAGGCGGTGGGTGGCCATCCGCTCCTCGCCCTGCTTGTCGCGAATTTTCAGCAATTCCACCGGCTGGCGCAGGAAGCCCAGCGAGGCGGCGCCGATGATGGTGTGGCTGCGCACATGCGCGCCCTCAATGGCCGCGAGATGGGTGCCAATATTGGAGCCGAAGGAAAACCCCGCTAGGTCATAGGAGCGCTCAGGGCCCAGCAATTCCGCGAGGCTGGCCGCGAGGGCGGCGGCCACGCTTTGCGGCTCGGCCGGGCCGGGGGCCATGGCGCTCTCGCCCAGGCCGGGCATATCCGCCGCCAGCACGGTGTAGCTTTCAGCCAGGAAGCCAATATTGCGCACCCAATGCCGCCAGGAGCCGGTGCCGCCATGCAGCAGCACCAGCACCGGGCCGGAACCCCAGCGATACCAGACGATTTCCCCCTCGCCACCCAGGGGGGCGAGGCTGGTGGTCAGGCGTTGGGCTTGGGCTTGCAGAGTCTCAAAAAGCATCACGGGTCCTTGGTGTTGCGAGCACGGCGCGCCTCGCTGCGGGCGATCCAGGTGGTGGCGGTGAAGATGATCAGCGCGCCGAGCAATGTGGTTTGGCTCGGCACTTCGGAAAAGACCAGCAAGCCCCAGCCCGCGGCCCAGATCAGGTCGAGGAATTTCAATGGCTGGGCGGCCGAGATATCGGCCAGCGAAAAGGAACGGGTCATGCAGAAATGCCCCAGGCTGCCCATCAGCCCGCAGACCAGCACCATCCCCCATTGCGTCGCATCCGGCCAAACCCAGCCGGGCAGCGCGAGCGGCAGGCTGAAGACCGAGACAGTGATGGATTGCCAGACCACGATCACCTGCGGGCTGTCGCGCTTGGTCAGCGCCTTGGTGATGAGGAAGGAGGCGGCGAAGAGCGGCGCCGAGCCCAACATGATGAAATTATAGATGCCACCCTCGCCCGACATGCGCGGCGCCACCACCACGATCACCCCGGCAAAGCCGATGGCCGCTGCCACCCAGCGCTGCCACACCGCCTTTTCCTTGAGGAAGACCACAGCACCCAGCATGATGAAGATGGGTGTGGTGAAGCTGAGTGCGGTGAGATCAGCCATCGGGATATGCGGCAATGAGGTGAACCACAGGCTCAACCCCGCCGTATGCACCAGCCCGCGCCAGGCCTGGCCCGCCATGCCATGCGGCCGATAGGCCACAATCCCATCGCGCAGGATCAGCGGCAGCATCACCACAAGCCCCATGAAATAGCGCAAAAACTGCGCCTGATAGACATCCATGCTGTGGGTGAGCACCCGCATCACCGCATTCATCGAGGTCAGGATCAGCCCGGCAAGGATGGCATAGGCCAGCCCCTGGGCCGCGCGCGGCAATCGGGCGAGCGGGTTCATATTGGCCAAACTGCGCCCGCCCGCGCCCTTGCGGAAGCCCCGTTCGGCACTAGGCTTAGGAAAACCTACGGAGATCCCCCCATGCCCGATACCAATATGCCCAACCTGAAATTCGGCATCGGCCAATCGGTCCCCCGCCAGGAGGACCCTGTCCTGCTGAAGGGCCAGGGCCGTTACACCGATGACCTCGCCCGCCCTGGCCAAGTCTATGCCGTGATGGTTCGCAGCCCCTACGCGCATGGGGTGATCAAGGGAATCGACACCGCCGCCGCCCGCGCCATGCCCTCCGTGCTGGGCGTCTATACCGCGGCCGATCTGGCCGCCTATGGCACCATGGGTTGCGCCCTGCCGCTGAAGAGCAAGGATGGCTCGGCCCTGCGCAACACCGCCCGCCCTCCACTGGCGGCTGACCGCGTGCGCTTTGTGGGTGACCCGGTGGCCTTCGTGGTGGCCGAAAGCCGCATGGCGGCGCGCGACGCGGCGGAGATGGTGGAACTCGACATCGAAACGCTGGAGGCCGTGACAGAGGCGAGTGCCGCCGGTGCCGCACCGGCGCTGTATGACGATATCGCCGATAATTGCGTGCTCGATTTCCATTTCGGGGATAGCGCCAAGGTGGCGGAGGCCTTTGCCTCGGCCGCGCATGTCACCCGCCTCGATATCCGCAATTCCCGCATCGTGGTCTGCGCCATGGAGCCCCGCGCCGCGATTGGCGAATGGGAGGATGGCCGCTGGACGCTGCATGTGGGCAGCCAGGGCGTGTTTGGCCTGCGGGCGCAAATGGCCGGCATCATGGGCGTCAAGACCGAGGAATTCCGCGTGCTGACCGGCAATGTCGGTGGCAGCTTCGGCATGAAGGCCAGCGCCTATCCGGAATATGCCTGCCTGCTGCATGCCGCCCGCGCGCTGGGCCGGCCGGTGAAATGGACCGATGATCGCTCGGGCAGCTTCCTCTCCGACCAGCATGGCCGCGACCATGAAACCACCGCCGAGCTGGCGCTGGATGCGGAGGGTAAATTCCTCGCCGTGCGGCTGACCAGCTACGCCAATATGGGCGCCTATCTGGCCACCGTGGCGCCGCTGATGGGCACCGGCAATTTCGTCAAAAATATCCAGAGCAATTACGCAACGCCGCTGATTGAGGTGAACACGCGCTGCATGCTCACCAATACGACACCCGTCTCGGCCTATCGCGGCGCCGGCCGGCCGGAGGGCAATTACTATTTTGAGCGGCTGATCGAGACCGCGGCCAAGGAAATGGGCCGCGATGCGCTGGCGCTGCGCCGGCTGAACCACATCCCGAGCAGCGCCATGCCCTATAAGGCGGCCTCGGGCAGCGTTTATGATGGTGGCGAATTCTCGGCACTGCTCGACCAGGCGGTGGTGGCGGGCGATTTTGCCGGCTTCCCGGCCCGCCGGGCCGAGGCTGCGGCGCGCGGAATGTTGCGCGGCATCGGCGTGGGCAATTTCCTCGAATGCACCGCACCGCCCACCAAAGAGCAGGGCGAATTGCGCTTCGAGAAGGACGGTCTGGTGACCATTATCACCGGCACGCTCGATTACGGCCAGGGGCATTGGAGCGCCTTCGCCCAGGTGCTGCACAGCACGCTGGGCGTGCCATTCGAGAGCGTGCGGCTGATGCAGGGCGATAGCGACCTGCTGATCGCCGGCGGTGGCACGGGCGGTTCCAAATCGCTGATGGCCTCGGGGGCGGCCATCGTCGAGGCCTCGGCGCTGGTGATCGAAAAGGGCAAGCCGCTGGCGGCCGAGGCGTTGGAAGCCGCGGTGGTGGATATCGAGTTCAGCGCCGGCCAATTCGCCATTGCCGGCACTGACCGCACGATCGGCATCATGGAATTGGCGGCGAAGCATCCGGGCAAGCTTGATGTGCGCCATGTCTTCGAGGAAGCACCGCAGGCCTATCCCAATGGCTGCCACCTCTGCGAGGTGGAGGTGGACCCGGAGACCGGCATTGCCCAGGTCGTGTCCTACACCACGGTCAATGATTTCGGCGTGGTGGTGAACCCGCTGCTGGTGGAGGGCCAGGCCCAGGGCGGCATCGCCCAGGGCATTGGCCAGGCGCTGTATGAGCGGGTGGCCTATAGCGAAGAGGGCCAGCCCATCACCGGCAGCTATATGGATTACTGCCTGCCGCGCGCCGATGACCTGCCCAATATCGGCTTTTCCAGCCGCCCGGTGCCGGCCACGACCAACCCGCTCGGCGCCAAGGGCTGCGGCGAGGCAGGCTGCGCTGGGTCGATGCCCGCGGTGATGAATGCGCTCTGCGACGCTTTGGGCGTGGCGCATATCGACATGCCGGCCACGCCCGAGGTGGTGTGGCGGGCCTTGCAGGCCAAGGCGGGCTGATAAAGGGCGCCTGGGGAGGGCGCTGCCGCCTTCCCCAAGCCTGCATGCTACCGCAGCACCACCAGCGCCAGGGTGCCGCAGAACAGCACGGCGAGGATACTGGGCAGCAATAGCCGCCAGATTGCCGCCGGCCTGGTGCCATCGGCCAGCAAGCCGCAGAGCATGGCCAGGCCCGAGGCCCCCATGCCCGCCCCGGCGCCTCCGCCGAAATTGTGCAAACCCGCAACCAGCGCGGGCGACAGCCCGGCCTCCTGGCCCAAAGCGGCCTGCACCGGCATCAGCGCGGCATTGCTCCCCACATTGGTGCCAGTGATCACGCCCGAGACCACCGCCATCGGCAAAATGGCGAAAGGTGCTGCGGGGCCCAGCGCATGGGCCAGATCCTCGGCCAGACCGGCCGCGATGCCGCTGCCCGCCAGCCATCGCCCCAGCAGCACATAGAGCAGCATCGCCAGCGCCGGCCGCGCGGCGCGGCGCAGCGCCGCAGGGGCCTCGCCAAGCCGCCCGCGCGCCAGCATCACCCCCAGCGCCACCAGCAGCAGCACCACCGCCACATGGGTGATGGGAAAAGCCGGAAACGCCGCAAAGGGCTTCCAGCCCGGCGGTTGCGGCCAGAGCCTGGCCGCCAGCAGGGCCGCAACCAATAACAGATAGGGCGCTGCGGCCCGCAGCGCCCGGCGCAGATCATCCGGCGGGTCGGCCCGCCACAGCGCCAGCACGGTGACAATGCCCGAGGCGATCACGCCCGCCACCTCGAAAGGCCCCAGCGCATTGGCCAGCAGCAGCAACGCACCCAGCAGCGCGAGCAGGCCGAACTGGATCCATTTCTCCCGGCCATCGGCGGCGGCGCCGGCCATGGCCATGAAGCGCCAAAGCAGCGGGGCCAGCAGCAGCAACCACAGCATGGTGGGCCAGGCGGCGATGCGTGCCACCTCCTGCGGCGGCACCCCGGCAATGGCGCTGCCGAGCGAGGTGCCCGGCCCCAGCCCGCCCCAGGGCACCATGGTCAATGCCTGCACCGCCAGGGCCGCCGCCAGGGCGCCGCGCAGGCCCATGCTGCGCAGCGCGCTCAGGGCAAACACCGCGCCGACCGAAAAGCCGGTCACCGATTCAAGAAAAACCCCAAGCGGCAGGCTGACGGCAAATATGCGCGCCGGGCTGATCGGCCGCGCCTCGGCCGGGCCTGGGGCGGAAACCGCAGCATGAAACAGCAACCCACCTGCCACCACCGCCACCGGCTGCCCGGCCAGGAAGCCCGCCAGCAGGCTCTCGCGCAACAAAAAACCGCCCAGCTCCGCACCTTGCAGCGCCAGCAGCGCCGGCAGGGCGGCCAGCAGCGCCCCGCAGCAGGCGATGATCGGGCTCACCCGGCCACTGGCCAGCAGCCCAAGCAGCACCAGCAGCGGCGCGACCTCCAGCAGGATCAAGCCCGCGCCTCCGCCACCGTGATGATGAGGGCGCCGATCAGGATGAAACCAGCGCCCAGAAAGGCCCAGCCATCGGGCACCTCGGCATGGATGAACCAGCCCAGCGCGCCGATGATGATGAGCCGCAGATACTGAAACGGCGTCACGGCACTGGCCTCACCCGCCCGCAGCGCCTCGGTCACCAGCACGATGATGGCGGGGCAGATGGTGGTGAAGCCCAGCAGCCAAAGCACATCCATCAGGCCCAGCGGCTGCCAGGCCCGAATGGCGAAGGGCGCCACCAGCAGCACCGTCACCACCGCCAGCCAGGCCAGGATGGTGGGGGTGCTGTCGGTGCTGGTCAGCCGCCTGGTGGTGAGGGTGATGCCGCACCAGGCGAGAGCCGCGGCAATGGCAATCACCGCCCCGGGCAGCGAGACCTCAGCCCCCGGCCGCAGCATCACCGCCACACCGGCAAAGCCCGCCAGCGTGCCGGCCCAGCGGGCAAACCCCACCCGCTCGCCCAGCAGCGGCTGCGCGAGGAGGGTGGTGAACATCACATTGGTGAAGGAGAGGACGGTGGCGGTGGCAAGATCAAGATAGGCGAAGGACCAGTAATACAGCCCCCAGGTTGCCGCCGAGCAGAGCCCGCGCAGCACGTGCAGCGGTGCGCGGCGGGTGGCGAAGATCGCCATTCCGCGCGTCGCCAGGAAAGGCAATGTCCATAAAGCCTGGCCGAGGGCGCGCGCCATCACCTGGATCTCGATGGGAATGCCACGGGCGATCATCGCGCGCACCAGCATGGCCTCGAAGGCGAAGACGCAGGCGGCGGCAGCCATGAAGGCGGCGCCGCGAAGATTGCCGGAGCGTTTCATTCCGCCACTGTGCCTGCCTCAGGGGCGTTTCGCCCACCCCTTGCGTGCATGGCGGGGATGCATTGCACTGCAGGCCTCACACCCCTCCCGCTGGAGTTGGCCCGATGAATCTGCGCTTTGATGATAAGATTGTGGCCGTCACCGGCGCTGGGCATGGCTTTGGCCGCGCCACGGCCGAGTTGTTTCTCAGCCTGGGTGCGACAGTGCACAGCACCGATCTCAGCGGTGCCGACCTGCCCGGGCATGGCCATGGCGCCGATCTGACGGCCCCGGGCGAGGCGGCGCGCTGGATCGCCAGCATCCCCCGGCCGGTGGATATCCTGGTCAGCAATGCCGGCGGCGTGCGCGGGCAGGTGCATCGGCCGCTGGAGGAGGTGCCGGAGGAGGATTGGCACGCCGTCATCGACATCAACCTGCATGCGCATTTCCTGCTGGCCAAGGCGGTGGCGCCGGGGATGAAGGCGGCGAAGTCGGGGCGCATCGTCACCATTTCCAGCGGTGCCGGGCTGCAGCCCAGCCGCACCGGCATCCAGGCCTATACCAGCGCCAAGCACGGGCTGATCGGCCTGACCCGGCAATTGGCGCATGAGTTGGGGCCGCATGGCATCACCGCCAATTCGGTGGCGCCGGGGCTGATGCTGACCAACGCGGCCTCCATCGCGCAATGGGAGGCCTATGGCGCCGAGGGTCAGGCGCGGGTGATGAGCAGCATCGCCGCGCGCCGGCTGGGCCAGGCAACTGATATCGCCAATGCGGTGATGTTCCTCGCCAGCCCCCTGGCGAGCTATGTCAATGGCCAGGTGCTGGTGGTCGATGGCGGGAAGTAGCGCCACCTGACCGCCATGCGCGCCCTGCCGGCGGCCAGCCTCGCCCTTTTATGCCTGGCCGTGGCGGCGATGCATCTGCTGCGCGGCATGCCGCTGCCGGGCTGGAATAGCGGCTATGATGGCGGTTTCCACATCGTCATGCTGAGCAATTTGGCGCAGGAGCCCTGGCGGGGGGTCTTGCCGCCGCTGTGGTTCTTCGAGGCCACCGCCGGGCTGGGCAGCCCAGCGCCCATCTTTTATGGCCCCGGCGCCTATCTGCCGGCGTTGGCGCTGCTGTGGCTGGGCATGGCGCCGGATGCGGCGCTTTCGGCGGTGCTGGCCCTGGCGCGGGTGCTGGGCGGGCTGGGCGTGACATTATGGGTGGCGCGGCGTGGCGCATCGGCCTCCGGCGCGGCGGTTGCCGGCGCAATCTGGCTGCTCTTCCCCGCCAGCCTGCTGCATGGGCCGCTGATGGGGTTTCGCTATGCCGAGACGGTGGCGGTGGGCCTGCTGCCCTGGCTCTTGCTGGCTGCGGACCGTGCGATGCTGCCGGGCCAGCGCCGCATCCCTTTGCTGCTGATCGCGCTGGGCTATGGCCTGCTGGCCATCACCCATCTGCAACAAACCCTGCTGGCGGCGCTGATCATTCCCGCCTGGGTTGCGGCCACACGGGGGAGACGCGCGGGTTTCATGGTGATGCTGGGCGGCGTGGCGGGGGCTGCGCTGGCCGCCTGGTTGCTGCTGCCCGCAGCCCTGCTGCGGCCGCTGATCAATGAGGGGGGCTGGAACGCAGCAGCGCGGATGGCACAGATGGCGCTGTTCAGCGGCGCAGAGGCCGGGCCGGTCGCGGCCTCATGGGCGATGCTCTACCTCTCCTGGGCGCTGGGGCTGGGCTTGGCACTGGCCGGGATGGCACGCCCCGGCGGTGGGGCTGCCTGCGCCCGCTGCGCCGCCCTGCTCTGCCTGAGCATGGTGCCACCACTCACCTGGCTTTGGCCGCATCTGCCCATCATCGTCTATGTGCAATTTCCCTGGCGACACATGCCCTGGCTCTCCTTGATGGCGGGGGGCGCTGCCGCCGGGCTATGGGTGGCGGGCGGGCGGGCCAGGCGGGTGGTGATGCTGGTGCTGGCTTGCATGGCGCTGCTGCTGCTCTACCCCTGGGCCGACCGGTTGCTGCCGCCCTGGGCGGCGACGGCCTATCGCGATGCATTGCTGCAATACCCTGTGGAGCGCGACCCGGCGCGCTTCCACCAGCCCTTTTATGCCGAGTTCATGCCGCCCGAATATCTGCCATCCGCTGCCATCTCATCCGGGCTGGGCTGGCAGGCGCAGGATGCGCGCCGGGCCATTCTGGCGCGGATCTGCGCAACCCAGCCCTGCGCCGTGCTGGATCGCAGCCGCCCGGGGCAGCCGCGCGCGATGCTGCCGCAGGATGAGGCGGTGTTGCTGCCGCTCTTCCACTGGCCTGGGCTGCGCTGCACGGGTTGTGAACTGAGCCTGGACAGCGCCACTGGGCTGGCCCGTGCGCGGCTCTTGCCGGGCAGCGCGCCCTTGGTGGTGATCAGCGCCGCCGCCCTGCCGATGCAGCGCCTGGGGCTGGCCATCTCGGCCGCGGCGCTGCTGGCATGGCTGGTCGCCCTGGCGCTCTCAGCCCTCAGCGCGGCCCGGGATAGGGGCAGCCCTGGGCGTGGGTATAGACGGCATAAAGCCCCTGCGCCGCCGCCATGAAGAGCCGGTTGCGGTGCCGCCCGCCAAAGGCGACATTGGCGCAGCGCTCGGGCAGGCTGATATGGCCAATGGCGGCGCCGGCCTTGTTGAAGACCCGCACGCCATCCCATTCATCGGTGCCCATGCCCCAGCCGCACCAGAGATTGCCATCGATATCGACGCGGAAACCATCCGGCGTCTCCCCCGGCGCGCAGCGGATGAAAACCCGCGGCGCCGACAGCGTCGCCCCCCGCACGTCACAGACCAGGAATTCCCGCGGCTCGGCCCGCGAGGCGACGATGTAGAGCTTTGATTCATCGGGGCTGAAGGCCAGGCCATTGGGGCCGGGAATGCCCTCCGCCACCAGCGTCACCTCGCCGCTCTGGCCATCGATGCGATAGACATTGCCGGGCAGTTCGGCCTCGGCCTTGTCGCCCTCGTAATAGCCGGCAATGCCGAAGGGCGGGTCGGTGAACCAAATGCTGCCATCGGTTTTCACCACGACATCATTGGGCGAGTTCAGCCGCTTGCCGCGGAAATGCGTGGCGAGTTCGGTGATGCTGCCATCATGCTCGGTGCGGCTGATGCAGCGCCCGCCATGCTCGGCCGAAATCAGCCGCCCCTCACGGTCGCGCGTATGGCCATTGGCCTGTCGGGAGGGTTTGCGGAAATGGCTCACCACCCCGGTCTCCTCATCCCAGCGCAGGATGCGATTATTGGGGATGTCGCTCCACAGCAGGCAGCGCTGATCGCCGAACCACACCGGCCCCTCGCCCCAGCGTGTGCCGGTGTAAAGCCGCTCCACCGCGGAAAGCACGATGTGATAGGCGCGAAAGCTGGGGTCGAGCACGCGGATCGCAGGGTCGGGATAGCGTGCGCTGGGTTGCCAGGTCATTGATCTTTCCTTGGGACGCTGTTCTGGCCCATGCTTGCGCCATGCATATCGCTCCGCAAGGCGCTGCCGCCGTCCCAGACAGCCAATATGTCAATTTCTTTACGGTCGACCCCTGGGGGGCGGCCATGGCGCGGCTTTATCTGCCGCCGCCGCTCTCCGCCCATCTGATGCCGCATTTCGAAACCCTAGGCGCCCTGGTCGGCAGCGCTTTGGATGGCGAGGCCGCGGCAGCGGACCGCAACCCGCCGCAATTGCACCACCGCAACCGCCGTGGCGAGGATGTGCAGCATATCGAGTACCACCCCGCCTATCTGAGCATGACGCGGCGTGCCTTCTCCGATTATGGCTTCGCCGCCATGAGCCATCGGCCGGGGGTGCTGGGCTGGCCTTCCGCCATGCCAGCGGCGGCGAAATACGCCCTGACCTATTTGTTTGTGCAAAGCGAATTCGGCCTGATGTGCCCGGTCAATATGACCGATAGCCTGGCCCGCACCCTCCGCCGCTATGGCTCGGCCGAATTGGTGGCGCGCTACCTGCCGGCGCTGACAAGCACCGATATGGACAGCCTGCGCCAGGGCGCGATGTTCATGACCGAGCAGGGCGCGGGCAGCGATATCGCCAATACCGCGGTGATCGCCGAACCGGCGGAGGATGGCAGTTGGCGGCTGCGCGGCGAGAAATGGTTCTGCTCCAACCCCGATGCCGGCATGGCGCTGGTGCTGGCCCGGCGCGGTGACAGCCCGGGGTTGAAGGGCGTCTCGCTCTTTCTGCTGCCGCGCGAATTGCCCGATGGCACGCTGAACAGCTACCGGATCGTGCGGCTGAAGGACAAGCTGGGCACCCGCTCGATGGCCTCGGGCGAGATCTCGCTGGCCGGGGCCACGGCCTATCTGGTGGGCGAGCCGGATGCCGGCTTCAAGCAGATGGCGGATATGGTGAATTCGTCCCGGCTGTCGAATGGCGTGCGGGCGGCGGGGATGATGCGCCGGGCCTGCGCCGAGGCGATTTTCGTGGCCCAGCGCCGGGTGGCCTTTGGCAAAAGACTGATCGAGATGCCGCTGATGCGCCGGCAATTGACCAAAATGATCCTGCCGGCCGAACAGGCCCGCAGCATGCTGTTCCAGACCGCCGATGCCATGACCCGCGCCGATGCCGGCGACGAGGCGGCGCGGAAATTGCTGCGGATTCTGACGCCGCTGATCAAGTTCCGCGCCTGCCGCGATGCCAGAAAGGTGGCCGGCGATGCGATGGAGGTGCGCGGCGGCTGCGGCTATATTGAGGACTTCCCCGATGCGAGGCTGCTGCGCGACAGCCATCTGGGCAGCATCTGGGAGGGCACGTCCAATATCGTGGCCCTCGATGTGCTGCGCGCGGCCGAGCGCGAGGGCGCGCTGCCGGTGCTGGCGGCCCATGTGGCCGGGCTGCTGGGCAATGCCCGGCCTGATCTGCATGACGCCCTGGCCCGGGCGCAGGCCCTGACCCAGGCGGCGCTGGGCAACCCCGCTTTGGCGCGCCAGGCCGCCAGCGCGCTGTATCACACCACCACAGCGGCCGCCCTGCATTGGGAGGGCGAGCGCCTGCCCTGCCCCGCCCGCGCCGCGCTCTCTGCCCTGGTGCTCCACCACCGCCTCGCCCCGCGCGACCCGCTGGCCCAGCGCGACGATACCACGCAGGAAGACGCCGTGCTGGCGATGTTCTGAGGCCTATCGCCTAGCCCAGAAAAGCCTTGGTCCAGGCCGCGTGCTCGGCCTCACGACCTGCCATCTTGGCCAGGGCGGGCGGGGCAGTGCCGGTGATATCGGCCGGTTTCGTGCCCTCGCGCAGCGCCTTGAGCGTGGCATGCACCGCCTGGATCGCCGCCTGGATCGGCAAATGCCCCTGCAGGGCCACCCGCACCCCACGGCTGGCCAGATAATCGCGATCGGCAATGGCGGGGGTGAGGGTGCCCAGGATGAGCGGCAGGCTCGCCACCTCGGCCAGGGCATCGAGTTCGGCCCGGGTGGTCACGCCGGTCAGGAACAGCCCATCGGCCCCGGTGGCGCAATAGGCCCGCGCGCGCAGCAGCGCGTCATCAAGGCCATTGATGGAGGTGGCGCCGGTGCGGGCGAGAATGGCGAGGCTGGGATCCACCCGCGCGGCCAGGCCAGCGCGGACCTTGCCCACCCCCTCATCCAGGCTGATCAGCCGGGGCTTTTCCACACCGTAAGGCCGCGGCAGCTCGGTATCCTCGATCGACATGGCCGAAACGCCGGCGACCTCCAGCTCTTCCACCGTGCGCATCACATTGAGCGCATTGCCGTAGCCATGATCGGCATCGACCACCAGCGGCAGCGTGCAGGCGCGGTTGATGCGCAGCGCCTGTTCGGCGAATTCGGTGAGGGTGAGGGTGATGAGGTCCGGTGCGGCCAGCACGGTGAGAGAGGCGATGGAACCGGCGAACATCCCCAGCTCAAAACCCAGGCTCTCGGCGATGCGCCCGGTCAGCGGGTCATGCACCGAGGCGGGATGGATGCAGGCACTCCCCGCCAATACCGCCCGTGCCGCCTCACGCCGCTTTTGCCACTTCATCGCAGGACCTCCCCATATTGCGGCCCCATGATGGCGCGCATAGCGTGTGGGGGAAACACGGAGGGGCGCCATGAGCGACAGATTTCATCGCAACGAGGCCGGTGACGAGAAGTATCTGGTTCTGCATGAGTTCATCAAGGAAGCGCGCAAGAAGCTGAACCACAACACCTGGGACTACCTGGTGGGCGCGACCGAGAGCGAAACCACCCTGGCGCGCAACCGCATGGCGCTGGACACGGTGGCGCTGCGGCCGCGGGTGCTGGGCGATGTCAGCCATGTTGACCCGAGCGTGGATTTCTATGGCCACCGGATTCGCCTGCCGGTGCTGCTCGCACCGGTGGGCTCGCTCGAATCCTTCGAGGCTGGCGGCGGCGCCTCGGTCGCCAAGGGCGCTGGCGCCTTTGGCGTCCCCTTCATCCTCAGCAGCGTGAGCCAGCCGGGCATCGAAGAGACGGCCGCCGCAGCGACCGGCCCCAAAGTCTTCCAGCTCTATGTCCGTGGTGACCATGACTGGCAGGATGCCATCGCCAAGCGGGTGATCGCGGCGGGCTATGATGCCTTCGCGATTACCGTGGACACGGCGCATTATTCGCGGCGCGAACGCGATATCTCCAAGCGCTTCGTCAAGACCTGGCGGGCGGCCAATACCGGCATGGACGTCCAGGCCGCGCTCTCCTGGGACGACATCAAGCGCTTCCATGACAAGCACCGGATTCCCCTGATCATCAAGGGCATCGGAACGGGCGAGGATGCCGAGATCGCGGTGCGCCATGGGGTGGAGGTGATCTACGTCTCCAATCATGGCGGGCGGCAATTGGACCATGGCCGCGGCAGCCTCGATGTGTTGCCCGAGGTGGTACAGGCGGTGGCAGGGCGGGCCAAGATCATGGTCGATGGCAGCGTCAGCCGTGGCACGGATATCGTGAAGGCCGTTGCGCTGGGCGCCGATTGGGTCGGCATTGGCCGGCTCTACCTCTATGCGCTGGCGGCGGATGGCGCGGCTGGCGTCACCCGCATGCTGGAAATCCTGGAGGATGAGGTGGTCAAAGCACTGGGGCTGACGGGGGTGAATTCCTTCGCCGAGCTGACGCGCGGCCATGTCCATGCCGGCGCGCCGCCGGTGGTCTTCCCCCATGTGCACAGCGCCTTCCCGCTATTGAAGGAAGGCTATTGATCAGATTGGTGTGAAACCCTGGACGAGGCTGCCTGACAGCAGCCTCCATCCATCGACCAGCACGAAAAAGATCAGCTTGAAGGGCAGCGCCACCACCGAGGGCGGCAGCATCATCATCCCCAGCGACATGAGCAGCGAGGCCACCACCATGTCGATCACCAGAAAGGGGAGGAAGATGATGAAGCCGATCTCGAAGGCGCGCCTGAGTTCGCTCACCAAAAAGGCCGGCATCAGCGCGCGATAAGGTGCCTCGGCAGGGCTCGCGGCGGGCAATTGCGCCATATTGAGGAAGAGGTTGAGATCAGCCTCGCGCAGCTGGGCCGCCATGAAACGGCGGAAGGGCTCGGCCGCGGCCGAGATCGCCTCCATCGGTTCCATCCGGCCTTCATTCATTGGCACGATGCCGGCGATCCATGCGGCATCGAAAACCGGCTGCATGACGAAATAGGTCAGGAACAATGCCAGGCCTATCAGCACCGGATTGGGGGGTACGCCCTGCGCGCCGAGGGCGCTGCGCAGCAAGGCCAACACAATGACGATGCGGGTGAAGGCGGTGGCCATCACCAATAGCGACGGGGCGAGGGAGAGCAGCCCCACCAGCGCTGCCAATTGCAGCAGGCGGCCAAAGGCGCCGGCCTGTTGGCCGCCCAAATCAATCGAGACGGATTGCGCCATGGCCGGCCCGGCCAGCGCCAACGCCAGCACAACCAGCGCGCGCATCATGGTGACGGCAGCCAGCCCAGCAGCGTCTCACCCTGCGGGCCGACCAGCAGCAGAACCTCGCGCCCATCCACCCGCAGCAGCAGCAGCCGGCGCTTGGCGTCGAGCGGCAGCCTCGCCTCCAGCCCCAGCCGCGCCTGGGGATTGGCGGGAGCGGCGATTCCAACCTGCCGCGCCCCGCGGGCCAGTAACCAGACCAGGCCGAGCACAGCCAGCAAGGCCCCGAGGGCCTGCGCCAGCGAGAGGAGGAATTCGGCGCTCATCGCTCGGGCATGAGGAGGGCCAGCGCCTCCACCTCCTGCATCAGCGTCAACATCGCCGGGCGCAGGGCGCGGGCGGCATGCTGGGGCAGACCACCCAGCGCCTGGCAGATGCCGGCGGCCTCCACTTCGAGGCCCGCGAGTTCGACCACGCGCCCCCCCTCAAGCAGCGCGCGCGCCATGGCCAGGGTGCCGCGCATGGCCTCGATACTGGCCAGGGCGGTGAGGCTGGGCATGATCAGGCTGGTATCGGGCGGCATATCCGGCTCAGGGCTGATCGGGTGCGGGTGTTTCGGCATGGGCAGATTTTGCCCAGCAAGCTCTTTCCATCCGGTTAACGCAGCGTAGGGCCGGGGCGGGAAAACGCGGGGAGCGGCTTCACCTGCGGTTAACCTCGCATATGCATCATGGCGCCATGGACGCTGCCTTATCCAATCCTGTCACCTTGGCTGAACGCCGCCTTGCCTGGCTGGATGGGCGCCAACGCGTGCTGGCGGAGAATGTCGCCAATGCGGATACCCCACGTTACCGGGCACGGGATGTGGCGCCCTTCGCGCGGCTGCTGGCCAATGCGGCGGGGCCTGATCTGGCCCGCACCAATGCCGCGCATATCGCACCACAGGGCGGCGGCCTTCGCCCCCGGGCCGACCGTAAGGCGATGGAAAGCACGCCCGATGGCAATGGCGTCTCGCTGGATGAACAGGCGCTGCGCATTGCCGAGACGGACAGCCAGCACAGCCTGGCCATGAGCCTGCACCGCAAATACCTGGCGCTGTTCCGCACCGCGCTGGGCCGCAACAGCTAGGAGCCTTGCCTATGGATCTCGATCGCGCCCTGAGCATTTCCGCCGCCGGCATGGCCGCACAATCCGCCCGGCTGCGTGTCGTGGCCGAAAATATCGCCAATCGCGACAGCACCGGCCAAACGCCGGGCGCCGAGCCCTATCGGCGCAAGACCATCACCTTCGACAATCGGCTGGACCGTGCGGTGGGTGCGCGCATGGTGCAGGTGGCGCGCGTGGCCGAAGCGCCGGGCGAATTCCCCGAGGAATACGACCCCGGCCACCCCGCTGCCGATGCCCGCGGCTATGTGCGCCGCCCCAATGTCGACAGTCTGATCGAGAGCATGGACATGCGTGAGGCGCAGCGCAGCTATAGCGCGAATCTGGCCGTGCTGGAGACCACGCGCGGCATGCTCACCCGCGCGATCGAGGCGCTGCGCTGATGCCCGCACCTATTCTCGCCGCAACCGGTGTGGCAGCGGCCTATCGCGCCACGCAGAACCTGGCTGGCGATGCGGGGGGGGATTTCGCTGCCACCCTGCAACGCGCCGTCGAAGGCGTGGTGGAGGTGCAACGCGGCGCTGATACCGCCGCCACACAGGCGCTCCAGGGCCAGGGCAGCGTGACCGATGTGGTTCTGGCGGTCTCCCGCGCCGAACTCGCCCTGCAAACCGCCACCACCCTGCGCGACCGGGTGGTCTCCGCCTATCAGGATGTGATGCGCATGCCGATCTGACGCCGCCCCGGGCAAAGCTCACCATCCAAACCGCAGGAGGCGGAATAGTGCTGGAGGAACCGGCCGCACAGGCCATGCGCCACGCCATATGGGTCTGCCTGCAACTCGGCGGGCCGCCGCTTCTGGCCATGCTGCTGGTGGGCGTGGTCATTTCGCTCATTCAAACGGTGACGCAGATTCAGGAATCCACCCTGGCCTTCCTGCCAAAGATTGCGGTGATGGGCGGGGTGTTGATGTGGCTTGGGCCCTTCATGGCCCAGGTGCTGCAGGCCTGGGGCCTGCAATTATTCGACCAGATGGTCGCCATCGGCGGCCTGCCGTGACAGCCGATGATGCCGCCCTGCTCGCCAGCCTGCCAGCCCTGGCCTACCAGGCCTGTCTGGTGTTCTGCCGTATGGCTGCGGCCAGCATGCTGCTGCCGGGCCTGGGCGAGCAGGAGGTGCCGGCCAATATCCGCCTCGGCCTGGGGCTGCTGGTCACCCTGTTGCTGCTGCCGCTGCTGGCGCCCCTGCTGCCCCCCGCGCCAGAGGCGCCTTTTGCGCTGCTGGGCCTCATCCTGGGCGAGGTGGCGATTGGCCTTTGGCTGGGCAGCCTGGCGCGGTTGCTGGCCAGCGCCATGGCCCAGGCCGGCCAGGTCATCGGCACCATGATGGGCCTGAGCAGCCCCTTGCAGGGCGATCTGATGCTGGGGGCGCAAGGCACGCCGCTCGGCCGGCTGTTTGGTTTTGTCGCCACCGCGCTGATCCTGAGCACGGGGCTCTACGCATTGCCGCTGGCAGCCTTGCTGCACAGCTACACCATCCTGCCCGCCGGCACCCTGCCCGCCGCCACGGCGGCCGAGGCCATGGCCGCGATGGTGGCGCAGAGCTTCGCACTGGCGCTGCGCCTCGCCGCGCCCTTCATTCTGGCGGGGGTATTGTTCAATCTGGGCCTTGGGCTGGTGGCGCGGGTTGCACCCCAGGTGCAGATCTTCGTGGTGGCCGCGCCGGCGCAGATTCTGGCCGGCTTTGGGCTGCTCATGCTGCTGCTGCCGGCCATCCTCACGCTGTGGCGCGGCGCGATGGAGGGCGGCTTCAACGCCCTTCCCGGCGCGCCCTGAGCCATGGCGGAGCAGGACAAATCCCAACAAACCGAAGCACCATCCAGCCGCCGCCTGCGTCGGGCACGCGAACAGGGCCAGGCCCCGCTCAGCAAGGAGGCGGTGGCCTTCGGTACGCTTGGCGCGGCGGGCATTGGCATGGTGACACTGCTGCCCGCAGCGTTGCAGGAGGGGCTGCTCGCGCTGCGTGGCGTGCTGGCGCGCAGCCATGCCCTCGCGGCGCCAGAGGTGGCCGGGGGCCTGCTCTCACTGTTTCTATGGACCTGCCTGCCGGTCATCGGCTGCGCAGCGCTGGGCGCGGTGGTTGCGACCATGCTGCAAACCCGCGGCCTGGTGGTGCTGAACCTGCTGATTCCGCGATTCAGCCGGCTCAATCCCATGGCCGCGGCCAAGCGGCTGTTTGGTGGCGAACAATTGGCCGAAACCGGGCGCAATATACTGAAATTGCTTATCGTGGCCGCCGCCATCGGCTTCATCGCGGGGGATATTGCCGGCCTTAACGCCAGCCTGCAGATGGATGGCGCGAGGCTGCTGGGCGGCATTGGCAGCGCCTCGCGCAGCCTGCTGCTGGTGGCGCTCGGCGCTTTCGCGCTGCTGGCTGCGGCCGATGTGCTGCTCACCCGTCGGCGTTATCTGAGGCAATTGCGGATGTCGCGCCAGGATGTGAAGGAGGAGATGAAGGAAAGCGAAGGTGACCCCATGGTGCGGGCCCGCCTGCGGCAATTGCGCGAAACCATGGGCCGCCAAAGGATGATGGCGGCGGTCCCCACCGCCACGGTGGTGATCACCAACCCCACCCACTACGCTGTGGCGTTGCGCTATGTGCCCAAGGAATCGGCCGCACCGCGGGTGGTGGCCAAAGGGGTGGACCGGGTGGCCGAACGCATCCGCGAGGCGGCGCGGGAGGCCGGCGTTCCGCTGCTGCCCAATCCCCCCCTTGCACGCGCATTGTGGAAATTGGACGTGGACACGGAAATCCCGCCGGAGCATTGGGAAGCCGTGGCCGAAATCATCGCCTTCGTCATGCGCCCACGCGGCGCCCAAGCCCCGCCATGAGGCGGCGCGCCGAGCAGGATTGGCAGGCTGGCGCGGCCGCAATGCTGGCGGCATTGCCTGAACCCGCCGCCCTGCTTGACCGGCAGGGGCGGCTTTTGGCGATCAATGAGGCCGGCCGGGCGCTCTTGGCCGTGGCCCTGCCCACCCGGCCGGGCGATGATATCCGCGCTTGGTTCCCTCTTGCCGAACAGCCGGGCTTTTTGGCTGCCATCGCCCATGGCAGCGGCCGGGTGCCGCTCACAATCAGCCCCCCGCTCGCCGCGCCGCGGGTGACCGAGGTGGTGCTGCAACCGCTGGAGCCGAATGCGCTGCTGCTGCGCCTGGGCTCCGAAGCAGCCCAGGGCCGGGAGGAAAGGCTCGCCCTGCTGGGCCGTATGGCCGGGGGTGTAGCGCATGATTTCGATAATCTACTGGCCATTGTTATGGGTGCCAGCGCCGCCGCTGCCGCCGCTGCCGATGCCATGGAGCGCGGGCGCGAACTCACGGCCATTGATGCTGCGGCGGAACGCGGCGCGGCTCTGGTGCGGCAATTGCTCGCCTTCTCCCGCCAGCAGGTCCTTGCACCGCGTCTCCTGCCGCTGAATGACACGGTGGCCGCCATCGGCGCCCTGCTGCCCCGGCTTTTGGGCCCAGCCATCACGCTTGAGCTTGCGCTGGAGGAGCCTGGACGGTTGGTGCTGGCGGACCCCACGCAACTCGACCAAGTGATCATCAATCTGGTGGCCAATGCGCGCGACGCCATTGAGGGCTCAGGCAAGGGCGGGCTGATCCGGCTCGCCACGGGGCGGCGGGTGGTGCTGGGAGCGGACAGCGAAGATGGGCTGCCACCCGGCCGCTATGCCAGTATCATCGTGGAAGATGACGGGCCCGGCATCCCCCCCGCCCTTATGGCGAAAATATTCGAACCCTTTTTCACCACCCGGATAGACCAAGGCGGCACAGGGCTGGGTCTGGCCACGGTGCAGGGCATTATCGCCCAAAGCGGCGGGCATATTCTGGCCGAGTCGCCACCAGGCGGCGGCACCCGCTTCACCATCCTCTTGCCCCGCCAGGAGGTGCAGGCCGTTGAAGCGCCGCAAGCCCGCCCACCCGCCGCCCCTGCCACCATTTTGCTGGCCGAGGATGAACCGGCGCTACTGCGCCTGGCCAGCCAGGCCCTGGGGCTGGGTGGCCACACCGTGCTGTCGGCGGCGGATGGCTATACCGCAATCGAGATGATCGAGGCCGGCGCCCGGCCGGAACTCCTGGTGTCTGATGTGTCAATGCCGGGCATGGATGGCGTGGCGCTGGCCCGCGCCGCCCGGGCAATCTGCCCAGGGCTGCCGGTGCTGCTGCTCTCCGGCTATGCTGCGGCCACGCTCGCCGTTGATATGGCGGCGGAGGGTTGGCATTTCCTGGCGAAACCCTGCCATGGCGAGGCGCTGCGCGAGGCCGTGGCCGCCGCACTTGCCAAATCGGGCTGAAGAGAACATTATCAGAACAACGCCGCTCAAGGCTTTATTCACTTGGCTGTGAGCCACCCATGGCTTTAGGGTGGAATAGGCGAGTGATTGAGCCAAATTGCGCGCAAAAGTTGCGACCAAAAAGGGGTTTCAAGCATGGATAAGGGTAAAGCGCTGGAAGCGGCGCTCAGCCAGATCGAGCGGTCCTTCGGCAAGGGCTCGATCATGCGCATGGGCTCGAAGAGCCTGATCGAGGATATCGAGGTGATCTCCACCGGCTCGCTGGGCCTGGATATCGGCCTGGGGATCGGTGGGCTGCCCAAGGGCCGCATTGTTGAGATCTACGGCCCGGAAAGCTCCGGCAAGACGACGCTGGCGCTGCATGTCATTGCAGAAGCACAAAAAGCCGGCGGCACCTGCGCCTTCATCGATGCGGAACATGCGCTCGACCCGGGCTATGCCCGCAAGCTGGGCGTGAATGTGGATGACCTGCTGATCAGCCAGCCTGACGCCGGCGAGCAGGCGCTGGAAATCGCCGATACGCTGGTCCGCTCCGGCGCGATTGATGTGCTGGTGGTCGATTCGGTCGCCGCCCTGGTGCCCAAGGCCGAGCTTGAGGGCGAAATGGGTGATACCCATGTCGGCCTGCATGCCAGGCTGATGAGCCAGGCGCTGCGCAAACTCACCGGCAATATCAGCCGTTCAGGCTGCCTGCTGATCTTCCTCAACCAGATTCGCCTGAAAATCGGCGTGATGTTCGGCAACCCCGAAACCACCACCGGCGGCAATGCGCTGAAGTTCTATGCCTCCGTGCGCATGGAAATTCGCCGCACCGGCGCGATCAAGGAGCGCGAGGAGGTGGTGGGCAATGCCACCCGGGTGAAGGTGGTGAAGAACAAGATGGCCCCGCCTTTCCGTCAGGTCGAGTTCGACATCATGTATGGCGAGGGCATTTCCAAGGTGGGCGAGTTGATCGACCTGGGCGTGAAGGCCGGCGTGGTGGAGAAATCCGGCGCCTGGTTCAGCGCTGAAGGCCAGCGCATCGGCCAGGGCCGGGAGAATGCCAAGCAATTCATGCGCGACAATCCAGCACTGGCCAATGCCATCGAGAAAAAAGTGCGCGATCAGTCGGGTGTGGTAGCCAATGCGATGATGACCACCCCCGATGCAGAGGAAGCGGCGGCCGCCGAATAGCCGCCATCAGGCAATCGACAGGCCCTGGAGCGAGGCTTCCAGTTCCTGAAAGCTCGGCATGATGGAGGTCGGGGCGATTTTCCGCCCCGCCTCCACGCTGATCTGCGGCGCATTGCCGTGCAAATGGGCCACCAGCACCGCACGAATCACCTCGTAATACAGCGCCTCCTCATCCACCACGCCCTTCAGCCGCGTGGCCATGGGCCCCATCAGCCCATAGGCCAGCAGCACGCCCAGAAAAGTGCCCACAAGAGCCCCACCGATCATGCCGCCCAAGACGGCCGGCGGCTGGTCAATCGCCGCCATGGTTTTGATCACGCCCAGCACCGCCGCCACGATCCCCAGCGCCGGCAAGGCATCAGCCAGGGATTGCATGGCATGGGAGGGGTGCATCTCCTCCTCCTTCATTTTCTTCAACTCGCGGGCCATGATGTCCTCGATCTGGTGCGGATCATCGGCGTTCATGCCCACCATCCGCAGATAATCGCAGATCATCACCACCGCATGGTGATCCTTTGCGATTTTGGGGAATGTGTTGAAGGCAGCGCTTTCCTCCGGCCTTTCAAGATGCGGCTCCAGCGCCATCGCGCCCTTGCTCTTCGCCAGCCGAACAAAATAATACAAAAGTGACAATAATTCAGTATAATCACTTTTATTGAACCGGCTCCCTTTGATAATTTTACTAACACCACCCAGTGTATGCTTAATATCTTGGGTTGAATTCGACATAACAAATATGCCAATCGCCGCCCCACCAATCATCATCAATTCATAGGGCAGCGTATGTAAAATAATACCGAATTTGCCGCCGGCAATTGTATATCCACCAAACACAGTCGCCAGTAAAAATACCAGCCCACCAATAGTGTTCATGGTGACACGGCATTCATGCCGCGCGGTTGCTCCACCTGGCGCAGCAATGTGATAGCCACACGTCGATTGGCCGCAGAGCCTGGTTGGTCACGCAGGTATGGCTCACGGTCGGCCATGCCGGAGACGCTGCGGATACGGCCTTCCAATACCCCCGACTCGACCAATAAACGGCGCGCGGCATTGGCGCGCTCCACCGACAATTCCCAATTGCTGCGCCCCTCGCCACGAAACGCCATCGAGTCGGTATGGCCGGTGAGGTGGATCGGGTTGGGCAGCCGGCCCGCGGCCACAGCAACGGCGCGGATCAAAGCGCGGCTGCGCTCATTGGGCTGGGCATTGCCGCTGGCAAACATCGGCCGGCCATCGGCATCGAGCAACTGAATGCGCAGCCCTTCGGGCGTGAGCTCCACGCTCAACTGGCGCGCCAGCTCGGCCGTTGCGGGATCTGCAACAACGGCCTGGCGCAGTGTCTCCGCCACCTGCTCCATCGCCTGCTGCTCCCGCCGGGCCAGTTCAAGGCGGAGCGAGGCATCGGTCATTCTGCCAGCCTCGGCGGCCTGCGCATGGGCTCCGGGGCGATGATATTCCCCCTGTCGGGCATAATCCCTCGCGGCCAAGCCCGTCTGACTGCGCGCAACAGCAGCGCCGTTCTCTTCCTGTCGTTCTGGCGGGCCATCCCGACGGGTTATGGCGGGCAGCTCAGGCTCTTCCTCCTCGTCATCCAGATCGATGCGAACCGGCCTTGCCCCACGCTCGACACGCAGCGCACCCGTGTCGCGCATCAAATTCCCCACGCTATTGATGGTGGTTCCCCCGAAAGGCAGGCCCATGCCGGTCGTGCCCGAGGAGATCGGCGTGGTTGGATTGAAATAATCCGCCAGCCCCCGCCGCTGCTCCACCGTCGTGGCATTGATCAGCCACATCAGCAGAAAGAACGCCATCATCGCCGTCACGAAATCGGCATAGGCCACCTTCCAGGCGCCGCCATGATGCCCTTGCCGGCCCTCCTCAATGCGCTTGATGACAATGGTGCCACCCTCGCCCTTCTTGCCTTTGGCCATTCATCATCCCGCCCGATTACCAGCACAGCCTCGCCCATCTCAGGGCGCAAAACCGCGCCCGGGGATACGCCCTCGCCACCCTCAGACTGAACCCGAAAGGTAAACGGCCACCTAACCGCGCAGTTTGTTGCAGCGCAGCCGCCTTCCCTCGGTTGCGGGGCTGGTAACAGCATGGTAAGGCCCCGCCGCCGCTACGGGAGACAAACCCGCAGCGCTTCAACGCCTCAGAGGTCGGGAATTCCCAGTGGTTGACAGTACTTCCGCCCAGATAGCGCCTAACCCCACTGGCTTGGCCGATCGTTACGCCTTGGCCCTGCTCGGCCTGGCCGATGATATGCGTCAGGCTGAACCGGGCGCGCTTGACCGGATCGCGACCGACCTTGAGGCCGTGCTTGATCTTTGGCGCCATGACGAGGCGTTTCGTTTCTTCGTGGCTGACCCGCGCTTGGCTGCAGTGGACCAGCGCAATGGCGCCTTCGCCATTCTCGAGCGCGGGGGCATTGGCACCGAGGTGCGCAACCTCGTGGGCGTGCTCATCACCAATCGCCGCCTGAGCCAATTGGCCGCAGTGGCAGCCGCCTTTGGCGTCAAGCTGGCCGAGCGCCGCGGCCAGCAGGTTGCCGAAGTCACCACCGCGCATGCCTTGAGCGATACGCAGCGCGCCCAGATCACCGCCCGCCTGACGGAGGCCGGCTATTCCGGCGTGCGCCTGCGGGAAACCCTGGACACCACCATATTGGGTGGGCTGATCGTGCGGATCGGCTCACGCCTTTACGACAATTCCATCAAATCCAAATTGCAGCGTTTGCAATACGCCATGAAGGGGGCCGCCTGAGCCATGGACATTCGTCCCGCCGAAATTTCTGAGATCCTGAAGGGCCAGATCGCCAACTTCGACAGCGAAGCCAATGTCGCTGAAGTGGGCACCGTTCTCACCGTGGGTGACGGCATTGCCCGCGTCTACGGCCTGCAAAATGTCATGGCCGGTGAACTGGTCGAATTCCCCAATGCCGGCCTCAAGGGCATGGCGCTGAACCTCGAAACCGACAATGTCGGCGTCGTGATCTTCGGCGATGACAAGAACGTCAAGGAAGGCGACACGGTCAGCCGCACCGGCAATATCGTGGACGTTCCCGTTGGCAAGGGTCTGCTCGGCCGCGTGGTCGATGGTCTGGGCAACCCCATCGACGGCAAGGGCCCGATCGTGGGTGAGCGCCGCCTGGTGGAGGTGAAGGCCCCGGGCGTCATTCCGCGCAAATCGGTGCATGAGCCGATGCAGACCGGTATCAAGGCGATCGACAGCCTGATCCCCATCGGCCGTGGCCAGCGCGAGTTGATCATTGGTGACCGTCAGACCGGCAAGACCGCCGTGATCGTCGACACCATCATCAACCAAAAGCCGATCAACCAGGGCACGGATGAGAGCAAGAAGCTCTATTGCATCTATGTCGCCATCGGCCAGAAGCGCTCCACCGTCGCCCAGCTGGTCAAGCAGCTGGAAGAGAGCGGCGCGCTCGAATACTCGATCATCGTGGCCGCCACCGCCTCTGACCCGGCGCCGATGCAGTTCCTCGCGCCCTATACGGGCTGCGCAATGGGCGAGTATTTCCGCGACAATGGCATGCATGCCGTCATCTTCTATGATGACCTGTCCAAGCAGGCCGTCGCTTATCGCCAGATGTCGCTGCTGCTGCGCCGCCCGCCGGGCCGCGAGGCCTATCCGGGTGACGTCTTCTACATCCACTCCCGCCTGCTCGAGCGTGCGGCGAAGATGAATGAGGATTTCGGCCTCGGCTCGCTCACCGCGCTGCCGGTGATCGAAACCCAGGCCGGTGACGTCTCCGCCTATATTCCGACCAATGTGATCTCGATCACCGATGGCCAGATCTTCCTGGAGACCGAGTTGTTCTTCAAGGGCATCCGCCCGGCGGTGAATGTCGGTCTGTCGGTGTCGCGCGTTGGCTCGGCCGCGCAGATCAAGGCGATGAAGCAGGTGGCCGGCAAGATCAAGCTGGAACTGGCCCAGTACCGCGAAATGGCGGCCTTCGCCCAATTCGCCTCGGATCTTGACGCCTCCACCCAGGCCCTGCTGGCCCGCGGCGCGCGCCTGACCGAGCTGCTGAAGCAGCCGCAGTTCAAGCCCGTTCCGGTCGAGGAGCAGGTGCTGGCGATTTTCGCCGGCACGCGCGGCTATCTCGATGGCATCCCGGTCAATTCCGTGGGTGAGTTCGAGCGCCGCATGCTTTCCGAGATCAAGGCCTCTGCGCCGGAGATCGTGGACGCCATCCGCAACGACCGCGAAATCAAGAAGCCGACCGAAGACAAGCTGGTCGCCTTCCTGGACGGTTTCGCCAAGTCCTTCGCGGCGTAACATCTGATGGCAAGCCTGAAAGCGCTTCGCCTGCGGATCAATAGCGTGAAGTCCACGCGCAAGATCACGCAGGCCATGAAAATGGTGGCCGCCGCCAAGCTCCGCCGCGCGCAGAGCCAGGCTGAGGCCGCCCGGCCCTATGCCGAGCGTATGGCCCGCATGCTGGGCTCCCTGGGCGCTGCCGTTGTTGGCAGCCCCGATGCGCCGAGGCTGCTGGTGGGCACCGGTTCCGAGAAGACCTATCTGCTGGTGGTCGTCACCGCTGAGCGTGGCCTTTGCGGCGCCTTCAACACCAATGTCGCCCGCTTCGCCCGCAACCGCGTCCGCGAATTGGAGGCGGCCGGCAAGACGGTCAAGTTGATGACGGTGGGCCGTAAAGGCGCTGCCTTCCTCAAGCGCGAATTGGCCAGCCGCTTCACCGCTGAGGTCAGCTTCGCCGGCCAGAAGCGGATTGGCTTCGAGGATGCCGCCGGTGTGGCCACGATGGTGACCACCATGCTGGCCGATGGTGATTTTGATGTTTGCGAACTGATCTATAACCGGTTCAAAAACGTCATCTCCCAGGTGCCAACGGCGCAGCGCCTCATCCCTGCACCGCTGCCCGAGGCGGCGGAAGAGGCCGCTTTGGGCGCACAGGCGCTCTACGAATACGAGCCGGCTGAGGAAGAAATTCTGGCAGCGCTGCTGCCGCAGAATTTGAGCATCCAGGTCTATCGCGCGTTGCTCGAATCGGGCGCGGGCGAGCAAGGCAGCCGGATGAACGCGATGGACAATGCCACGCGCAATGCCGGCGAGATGATCAAGAAACTCACGCTGAACTACAACCGCACACGCCAGGCCAATATCACCAGTGAACTGATCGAAATCATTTCCGGCGCGGAGGCGGTCTGACATGGCCAAGGAACTAAAGGCCCCTAAATCCAAGGCCCGCGCCAAAACCGAGCCGGCAGCCGACGCGGCGCCGAGCCAACCGCCAATGGACATGAACATGATGAAGAACAATGTTGGCAAGATCACCCAGGTGCTCGGCGCCGTGGTTGACGTACAGTTCCCAGAAGAACTGCCCGCCATGCTCAACGCGCTCACCGTGAAGATCGGCGATCGCACGCTGGTGCTCGAAGTGGCGCAGCATCTGGGCGAGCGCACCGTGCGCACCATCGCCATGGACACGACCGATGGTCTCGTCCGCGGCGCGGAAGTGACCGATAGCGGCGTTGGCATCTCGGTGCCCGTGGGTGCCGGCACGCTGGGTCGCATCATGAACGTCATCGGCGAGCCGATCGACGAGCGTGGCCCGGTGCCGCATGAGAAGACCTACACCATCCACCGCGCCGCCCCCTCCTTCGAGGACCAGGCGACGAGCGCGGAAATCCTGGTCACCGGCATTAAGGTGATCGACCTGCTCGCACCCTATATCAAGGGCGGCAAGATCGGCCTCTTCGGCGGCGCCGGCGTGGGCAAGACGGTGACCATCCAGGAGCTGATCAACAATATCGCCAAGGGCCATGGCGGCGTGTCGGTCTTCGCCGGCGTGGGTGAGCGCACCCGCGAGGGCAATGACCTCTACCATGAGATGGTCGATGCCGGCGTCATCAAGCTCAATGATGGCAATACCGAAGGCTCCAAGGTGGCGCTGGTCTATGGCCAGATGAACGAGCCGCCGGGTGCGCGCGCCCGCGTCGCGCTCTCGGGCCTGTCCATCGCCGAGTTCTTCCGCGATGAGCAGGGCCAGGATGTGTTGTTCTTCATCGACAACATCTTCCGCTTCACCCAGGCCGGCGCCGAGGTCTCGGCACTTCTGGGCCGTATCCCCTCGGCGGTGGGCTATCAGCCGACGCTGGCGACCGATATGGGCGCGTTGCAGGAGCGCATCACCTCCACGAAGAAGGGCTCCATCACCTCGGTGCAGGCCATCTACGTGCCGGCCGATGACTTGACCGACCCCGCGCCCGCCACCTCCTTCGCCCACCTTGATGCGACGACGACGCTGAACCGCTCGATCGCCGAACTCGGCATCTTCCCCGCCGTGGACCCGCTGGACAGCACCAGCCGCGCCATGGACCCACGCGTGGTGGGCGAGATGCATTACAACACCGCCCGCGAAGTGCAGCGCATCCTGCAGACCTATAAGTCGCTGCAGGACATCATCGCGATCCTGGGCATGGATGAGCTCTCGGAAGAGGATAAGCTGATCGTCGCGCGGGCCCGCAAGCTGCAGCGCTTCCTCAGCCAGCCCTTCCATGTGGCTGAGGTGTTCACCGGCACGCCTGGCGTCTTCGTGAAGCTTGAGGACACCGTCCGCAGCTTCGCCGCGATCTGCAAGGGCGAATATGACCACCTCCCCGAAGCGGCCTTCTACATGGTCGGCCCGATCGAGGATGCGGTGAAGAAGGCCGAATCGCTCAAGCAGGCCGCCTGATCGCAGCCTGTTCCGCCCCGGGCCTGGGTCCGGGGCGACCATGGCGGCCTCGGCCGCCACTGACTTCAAACTTGAGGGCGTGACATGGCCACTTTCCAACTCGAACTCGTCTCGCCGGAGAAGCTGCTCCTCTCCCGCCAGGTCGATATGGTTATCATCCCCGCCGCCGAGGGTGAGATGGGCGTGCTGCCCGGCCATGCGCCGATGATCGTGGCGCTGCGCGGTGGCGCCATTCGCGTCACCGAAAACGGCCAGGTGACCGAGAGCCTTTTCGTCGCCGGCGGCTTCGCCGAGGTGACCCCTGAGCGGGTGACGGTGCTGGCCGATGAGGCAACGCCGCTCTCCGAGATCAGCCGCGCCAATGCCGAAGCCCGCGTGGCCGAGGCTGAGGCCGAATACAACGCCGCCGCCATGGCAAGCCCGGAGAAGCGCGACGCCGCGATGGCGCGCCTGCTCTCCATGCGCAACATGGCCACACTTGCCCAGGCATCGTAGGCGTCTGGCTTGAAATCAGGGCTTGGCGAGCGAACATCGCGTTCATGAAGCATTGGACCCTGGACGATATTGATTGGCACCGGTTTGATCCGGCATTGGTCGATCCTGAGATCGTGGCGCTGGTCAAATCAGCGGCCATGGTCGAGCGCAATGGTGATGATTACGCGCTCTACCTCAAAAGCGTCTTCGCTGACGATCCTGATTTCCGCGCTGCGGCGGATCTTTGGGCGGTTGAGGAAGTCCAGCATGGGGATGCGCTGGGGCGCTGGGCCAGCCTCGCCGATCCCAGCTTTGATTATTCCGGCTGCTTCCTCCGCTATCGCGCTGGCTACAAGATCGATGTTCGGGCCGATGCCTCGCGCCGCGGCTCACGCTCGGGCGAACTCGTGGCGCGCTGCATCGTTGAGACCGGCACTTCCAGCTATTACACCGCCCTGGCCGATGCCTCGGCCGAGCCCGTGCTGGTCCAGGTCTGCCGCCTGATCGCAGCCGATGAGTATCGGCATTTCAAGCTGTTCTACGATCATCTGCGGCGCTATCTGGCGCGCGAGAACCTCTCGCGGCTGGGGCGTTTCCAGGTGGCGCTCAGCCGCGCCACCGAAAGCGAGGATGACGAACTCGCCTTTGCCTATCACGTCTCCAATGAGCCTGAGGGTGCCAGCTACGACCATCAGCGCTGCATCGCCGGTTATATGGGCCGGGCGATGGGGTTTTATCGCCAACCGCATCTCGACCGTGCCATGGGCATGATGTTCAAGGCGGTGGGGCTGCCGCCGCGGGGGGTGCTTTCCTCCTGGGCCGGGCGGGCCGCCTTCCGCCTCGTGCAATGGCGCCATGGCCGTTACCAAAGGATGCTGGCGAGACCGGCTTGAGCGCGGCGCAGCCTGCGCCTTGCCCTCAGCCGCCAGCACCGCTTCAATCCGTAGCATGTCACAGGAACCTCGCATGCGCCTCTCCCGCCGAACCACCTTGGCCCTTCCTGCCAGTCTCGTCGCCACTGCGGCGGGGGCGCAGGGCTTCCCCGACAGGCCGCTGCGCTGGATTGTGGGCTATCCCCCCGGTGGCGCCTCGGATGCCTTCGCACGGTTGATCGCGGGGCTCATGGCGCCGCGGCTGGGGCAGAATGTGGTGGTGGAGAACCGCCCCGGCGGCGGCGCCGTGCTGGCCAGCGAGACGGCAGCCCGCAGCCCGGCCGATGGCCTGACCTGGCTGCATGTCGATAACGGCATTCTGGTCTATAATCCCGCCCTCTATGCCCGCCTGCCGATTAACCCGGACACTGATTTCACCGGCGTGGGCTTCATTGGTCGCTTCCCTCTCTATCTGGTGGTGCGCGCCGATAGCCCCTGGCAGGATTTCGCCGCCTACCGGGCCGCCGCGCGCAGCCTCGCGCCCAATTACGGCACGCCTGCCGTGGCCAGCCCGCACCATCTGGCGATGGAAATGGTCAAGCGCCGCACCGGCCTTGATGCCCAGCATGTGCCCTTCCGTGGTGGCCCCGCCGCCATGCAGGAATTGCTGGCCGGCAATATCGAGAGCGTGGTGATCGATACCGCCACCGGCCTGCCCTTCATCGCCGATGGAAGGGTGCGGGCACTCTGCGTGCTGAGCGAGACGCGCTCCGAGAAGGCACCCGCCGTGCCCACACTGCGCGAATTGGGCTTTGCCGAGGCCGTGGCCTATGGCTGGCAGGGCATGAGCGTGCCGGCCGCAACACCTGCGACAATCATCAACCGGCTGAGTGCCGAGATGATCGCCGCCATCCAGTCGCCGGAGATTTCCGGCCGGATGAGCACGCTGGGCATTGAATACCGGCCCTGGTCACCGGCCGAATTCAACGCCTTCGTGGCCGCCGAGAATGCGGTGTGGCGGCCGCTGATTCGGGAATTGGGTATTCGAATCGACGGCTGAGGGCCTGGGCCCAGGGCATCATCCGTTCAAACGGCATCGTTTGAACGGATAAGGATGCTCGCCAAACACAAGTTTGGAGCCGCGAAGGCAACAGGCTCTAAATCTCCAACACCACATTGCCCATGGCGCTGCCCTGCTCCACCGCCTGATGGGCGGCGACGATATCGGCGAGTGTCATCCGCGCCGCCACCGCATGCTGCAAAAGCCCCGCCCGCGCCCAGGCATTGAGCGCGCCCACCGCCCGCGCCCGGTCGGAATCGGTCAGTTCATAGACAATGAAAAACCGATATCCGATGCCCGAGACGATATTGGGGAAGAAGGAGAGCGAGGCCTCTGGCCGGTTCGAGCCATACACCGCGACAAAACCACCCGGCGCCAGCATTCCCGGCAGGGTCGCGGCATTGCCGGCAAGATCCAACTCGATCACCCGCTCCACCCCGCGCCCGCCGGTCAGCGCCTGCACCCGGGCCACCACATCCTCGGCGCGGTAATTGATCGTGGCATCCGCCCCCGCGGCCATGGCATGGGCG